>Ga0190367_1000088_pt1 | contig 68563 bp, 65 predicted proteins | sample 4872181011_MG_FD_171838 | JGI IMG/M metagenome (GOLD analysis project Ga0190367, IMG submission 171838) | Hydrothermal vent microbial mat bacterial communities from Southern Trench, Guaymas Basin, Mexico - 4872-18-10-11_MG | ecosystem: Environmental > Aquatic > Marine > Hydrothermal vents >...
CTCTTAAAGAAAAGATAGAAAGAAGTTATATGCTTAGAAATTATTTATGTAAGAACCCTATCTAGAATCTCCATTATTCTTTTAGTGTCTCCAGTGGTGAGAGTAGACATTTTCTTCTTTAGAGACTTGACAAGATTTATCATTTTTTTGATGTGCGACGATGTTGTCTCAAGAATTAGGAACCCTTGATCCTTGAAGGGTATGAGGCCTAGAAATGTGAAGCCATCCGAGAGAAGGAAACCCATAGAGTGCTTTACTATTATTGAAAGCTCAACCACCCTAGCGGGATCCTTGATATAGTCTATTACTTTGCCGAGGCCAAAGGCGTATCCAAGAGGTATAAATCCTATGGTCCTATCGAAGCCTACCAGAACAACCTCATTTACATAGTTTCTAAGCAACTTATTTTTGAGCGCATCTGGGAATCCAAGTAGCATCTCCTTTGAGAAGGCTTCTCCCCCTATTTTGCCAGCTTCTGCACGCATTAGTTCTACGATCTGAGCCAGAGCTTCCTCTGGAGGGATGGCCGCCTCTTTGAAATACAGATTCTTAGTTATGTTAACCTCCCTGTCAAATTCAACAAAATATTGTTTTTTATCGACATGCCATAGAAGCGATAGATGGATTACGAGTCCAAATATCCTGCGAACTGAAAGCTCGTTGTCTAGGTCTAGGGGACGTATTATCGAATCCGATGGCAGTCTAAGAATATCGACTAGATCGCTCGACTCTATGTCCATGCTAAATATCCTCCGAGTGCTGTTAGGAGCGTATATGACGGGAAATTTATCTGCCTCTGGACCAAATTTTGTGAATAAGGCACGTTTCAATTCAAGGAGAAAAGATGCTGTTCTATCTAAGTGGGCCTTAGCCATAGGTATTATGAAAATAACGGCATCTGCATTTTTTATAAGTTTCTCCCTAAAAACCCTTAATGTTGATGCCCCTGGAGGCGCATAAAACTCGTAAATGATATCTCCTATTTGAAATGTGCAGTAGTCTACCCCGCTTGCGCTTCCCCCTCCGAAATGTCTTATTTCATGCATACTAGCATCTCTGTACAGTTCATATATTTTCCTCAAAAAAAGAGATTTACCACTCTTTGGAGGGCCATAAATGATTACTCTTATTCTCAGCGACATGAACATCACAGTTTTAATATTTAAGGTAGCATAGTTCATTATATCGCTACTTTATTACATTTTTAAATCGAAGTAGAAGAAAATCAATTAAGGTGCACAAATTGCCAAGCCATATCGAATCTCTTAAGCATCTTCTTAAGTATGCGAATATCTCTGAGAATGCTATGCTTGTCTATAGTGCGCTAATAGGCCTCAGACCTAGGTCTCTAGGAGAGATCGTAAATCTAACGGGGCTGGATCATATGACCGCTGAGAGGGCTGTGAAAGAGCTGATAGTGGCTAAGCTTGCGAGAGAAATACCTGGTAGACCAACACTATATGAAGCCCTTCCACCATATTCTCTTATGAAACTTCAAATCGAGGAGCTTATAAACTCGGTTAGGGAATTTGAAAGTGATCTTACAAGAAGTGTTCGGGAGAGCATAGATGTTCTATCAGAGAGTCTTAAAGCATTCTCTGAGAACATATCTAGAAGCTTTGAAAATGCAGTTATAAATGTTGGTGAGGCATTAGAGAACATACTCACGGAAATTTTACTTGACAACGTCACAAGAATCCTTGAAGATGTTTTTAGTAAGATACTGGAGGAATCTAAGAAAAATACAGCCGAGCGGTTGGCAGCCCTCAGAAATACGATAATCTCTACCTTTAGGAATTCTGTGGATGAGAACACTCGCCGCCTCTCCACACAGACTACGTTAGCGACACAAAAACTTATTAATCAAATTAGAGAGATGCTCCAGGAGAAAACTAAACGCAAATTGGAGGATATAATAAATCTGTTCGAGCTTAGTATGAGTGCTATAGATGCTCTGATTATTAAAGGCTTCGAAAAGGAAGTTACACGTGAATACGAGATTCAGGTCATCAGAGGCTTAGATAAAATTAAGGGACAGGCATATGACATAGTAAAGAGGACTCAGAACTATGTGATTATTGTGGCTCCAACATTTGATTATATTCCTGCGGATATCATACTAAGCCTTGCACCAAGGGTACGTGTCCAGATAGTAGCTGAGCTTTTCCCAACACACCAGCAAATATTAGAGAGACTTAGATCGCGGGGCCCCACAACGCAGCTACGAAGCATGAGGAATATCAGAGTATTCGGTGTGGTTGCGGATATGAGAGAAGCACTAGTAAGTGCGATTCCTGAGACTGTAGTGGATCCGCATAGAGTATTAGGCATCACAACGAATGATGAAGCATGGGTTTCTTTTTTGCAAAGTGAGTTTTCGCATATATTCATGGGAGCATCTAGGATATGAAGTGGTATGATTTATGGCTGAAAATACTGGGCGATATAATCGCCAACTTCCAATACTTGGAGCCGACGGACAAAGAAAACTTAGAAGCTCAAAAATACTTATCGCGGGAGTTGGAGGGCTTGGTTCCGCTGTGAGCATTTATTTGGCGGCTGCAGGTGTTGGAAGACTCATAATTGTTGACTCCGACACTGTGAAGCTTTCAGATCTAAATCGGCAGATACTTTATAGCTGGAGGGATATCGGCAGAAAAAAGGTGGTTGTAGCTAAAGAGCGGTTACGGGGGCTTAATCCTGAAGTTGATGTTGTGGCTATCGATACACAAATAACTGAGGAAAATGCCAGTAAGCTCATTCGAGACATCGACATAGTTGTGGATTGTCTTGATAACTGGAGAACAAGAATTATACTAGACAAAGCGATCTGCGAAGAAAAGAAAGTTTTGGTGCATGGAGGGGTTGAGGGGCTATATGGACAAGTGACTGTTATTGTGCCCTACAAAACCATGTGTCTTAGATGCCTAATTGGTAAACCGGAAGAGAAGGAATTCATACCAGTCCTAGGCACGACGCCTGGGATTATAGGTCTTATAGAGGCTACGGAGGTAATAAAGCTTGTGACTGGTGTTGGCCAGCCCCTAATAAATAAGATGCTTATCTATGATGGCTATTCGATGGAGTTTAATATAGTGGAGCTCAAACCAACCAAAGAATGCCTAGATATGTGCTGGGGATAGACATATGAGCAGCATAATAGCACTCCTAACCGATTTCAAGACACAAGACCCATTTATAGGAGTTATGAAAGGAGTGATCTATGGAATAAATCCAGTAGTCAGAATTGTTGACCTCGCGCATGACCTTCCAAGCTTCGATATTAGACATGCAGCATTCATATTGAAAATATCCTACAAATATTTCCCCAAAGGAACTATTTTTTGTTGTGTTGTTGACCCTGGCGTCGGAACCACACGCCGGGGAGTAGCAATTAAGACTAGAAACTATTTCTTTGTCGGCCCCGACAATGGTTGTCTTTCGATGGCCGCTTTGGATGATGGTATTATAGTTGCTGTTGAGCTTAAGAACAGAGAGTTCATGCTCCCAGAAATAAGCACTACTTTTCATGGCAGAGATATTTTTGCTCCAGTCTCAGCATACATCTCTAGGGGAGTTCCAATAACTATGTTTGGCCCTGTAGTCGATTCTTCGACCTTAGTAAGGGTTGGAATAGCGCCGCCGAAAATTACAGAGGATACATATGAGGCGGAAGTCATAACATCAGATAGCTTCGGAAATATTTTTCTTAATATCCCTACCGAGATGTTCAAGGAACCTATTGGAGCAGAAGTTATAGTGAAAACCAAGGAAACAAAGAAGGAAGCAAAGGTCGGATATACTTTTGGTGATGTTCCTCCAGGGGAACTCGTCATTATTAGGAGGACATCACATGGCTATCTAGAACTCGCAGCTAACATGGCGTCCGCCAAAGATATATTAAACGTTAAATCTGGCGATCTCGTGATTATTAAAAGAAAGAAACTATGATTTCTTTTTTCTTTTATTTGAAGTTCTTCTTCTAGAGGATGAGTTTTTAGTCTTCTTTTTCCTAGAGTCTGTTTTGCCAGTATTCAACACACTTCCTTGCTCATCATTTTTAGATATAGAGCCAGCACCTTGTTTTTTGTTTTCATTGTTGAATGAATTCACCATCCTCTCTATAGCTGGTATTAGCTCCCTAGTGTAATATTTGCTCAGATCCTTAAGAATCATCGAGAGAACTTCATGGATTTTCTTTAGAACACGCTGATAATCTACCTTGCCTTTTTCGACCTTATCCATCTCTCTTTCAAGATCTCTTGTACCTTCAACTGTGATGAAACTTCTTAAGCGTTCTGCAAGTTTCTTATTTTGTCTTTCGAGCTTCTTAGCATAGGACTCAATGTTCCTTATTAGTGATGTGTAGATCATTATGCCTCTCTTCAGAGGGAAAATTTTGTTTCTATACAGACTCGTTTTGATATAGCCTCTTTTGAACAATATGTCGAGGATTATCGCATATGTTGATGGCCGACCTATACCCTCTGCACGCATTTTGTCTATTATCTCACTTTCATTATAGAGAGGAACCTTACTTATTTTCAAGCTCTGTACACGCTCTACTTTCACATTGTCGAACTTCGGAAGAGTATTATATGGATATATCACCATAAATCCAGGTTCCAAGATGTCTAGTATTCCCTCTAGCCTATGCTTTATTCTACTGTCAAAGATAAGTTCTATACACCCCTTTCTGATCTTCGCAGGTTTCATTTGACTAGCAATAAATCTCCTGAATATCTGCTGGTACACAGCAAAATGCTTCTTAGTGAATCTTATTGGTAACACTAGTTCCTCGGTCTGTAGCATCCTTATAAGAGTATTAGCGGTTATCGGCATTGTTGGACGTATACATTCATGTGCTCCCTCCTCCTGGCCTCCCCAAGCCCTGGGTTGGAATAGACTCATATCTCCAAACTCGTTTCTGATGAACTCTTTCGCAACATTTATGCCCTCTGGGCTCACTCTTGTTGAGTCCGTTCTGTGGTATGTGATCAGACCAGATTCGAAAAGCTCCTGAAGAATTCTCATTGTTTCTGTGCTTCTTATTCTAAGCTGAGCAGATATATCTTTTAGGAGATCTGCTGTTGTATACGGTGGTGGCGGATTAAGGACTTCATCGTGTGCTTTAACTATTTTTACTTTAACCTTCTTCCCAACGAGGGACTGCCATACTTCTTTGGGAATGCTATTTTCTTCGAGACTCACAAAATATCCGTTGGACAAATGTATGAAATACACATTTATCTTATTCTTCTTATATTCGTCGAACCTCTCTATTATCCAGCCGAGGACAGGTGTCTGTACTCTACCTGCCGAGTAGGAGAAAAACTTCTTCTTTATGTGTTTAAGTTTCCATAGTAGATGGCTAAATGTGAATCCTACCCATCTATCAACAATTCTTCTTACAAGCTGCGCTTTGACCCTGTTGAGATCTATTCCACGTGGGTTTTCAAGAGCTTTTCTGAACTCAGATGGGGTAACAGCATGGTACTCTATTCTACTTATTTTCTCGGCATATGGTGCGAGGGCAAGAGCTATATCAAATCCTATCTTCTCTCCCTCAGCATCAGGATCCGTTGCTATTAGGATTTCATTAACCTCACTTGCGATTTCGCATAGAGCCTCCAAAACGTCACTTTGAAGTATAACATTCTCACTTCCGCACCTCGGACATCTTCGACGAAGACCAGTAAATCTTTTACCGCAATCCTTGCATATCCCCATTATGTCGTATTCTGGGACATATTTGACGTAGCCATCTGTGCCTATGATTCTGACACCATATAGATTCTTGTCAACATCAAAAAATTTTCTCATAGCCGAAATATCTGAGACCTCAACATCCTCCAGAATCAGATCAAAAACATGTCCTCTCGTCGCCATAATATTTAGAATATATTTACCAGTAGATGCTTCATACACAACAAAGTTTCTGATAATCCGCCTTGCTGGTCTTCCAAAAAACCTCGCTATTGTCTTGGCTTTTGTAGGTGATTCAACTACTACCAACGCGGAACGCATAAGCTCCTTGAATTCGGGTGTGATCTCCCCGCTAATAATTTTTCTAAGTTTTTCTCTATCCCTATCGATCTCCCTTAAAACACTATCTATGTCCAGCTCTCTGAAATCATACCACTCGGAGATATCAGCATATATTCTGGCCCTACGCCGAAGACCATCTAGCAATTTTTGTCTATGCGTAACTATCACTGCGAGTCCTTTTGTTATCCCACCAGGGTACAAACGAGAAGTTCTTCCCGATCCTTGTATGTATGTTTTTGCGTCTGGGATGTATATGTATAGTCTTCCTTTAATCTCTTTTACCTCAACAAATGGACTTTCCTTGAGTCTATTCACAATTTTTTCGTCTGAGAGTAATTCTTTGGCCATTCTCAGAATATTCAAGCATAGCTCTTTTATTGTTTCCAGCTTCTTAGTAGGCAGAGGTGTCCCATTGAAAATCGAATTTAAGATTAATTGTCTTGTGGCGAATTTAAGTCTCATAAATCTCCTTCTAAAATTGCTGATAAGCCTTAAGATCCCCATCTGCTTCTTTCTATCTTCGACAAACTCAACGATCTCATTAAGAATAACGTATCCTCTAAAAGGATGTGTCTTATCTGTTATTTCTAGCGGAAATTTGAAATACGGAACACCAACAAAAATTGCGTATCTTATCATCTGTGGTATGTCCAGACCTCGAGCTAGTTTTCCATAATACGATGCTGCGCCGATAAGTATATCCAGTTCCTCATTAGCGAATGCTTCTATGAGCTTATCTATATTCGTTGGTTTCGTCGCATCCCCAACCCTAAAACCAGTTTTTTCGAGACTTTTTATTAGTTTATCCACAAACCCTCTGCGGATCCTATCAAGGAAGATAACGCCTCCTCTTCCAAGCTTTCTAACAAGATTAACAACGACATTCTTTTCACCAGGCTTAATCAGATAGAAAGCATCGATAATATTTCTTAATCCTCCTCGGACAGAGCCTATAGTGAAATCTAGAAGCTCACGGAGAATCTTTACCCTTAATCCGCGAGTAGTTCCCGTTGCTGACGAAACTATGATTTGGCCTATCTTATTCTTCCGTTTATATTCAGTGATTTCTTCTCTGAATTTTCTTGTGTCTTCTAGAAGTTTTTTCCTTGAGCCCGTTCTGAGAACTGCAAAGTTCTGTTTTCTTTTCACCAACCTGAGCGCTTTATCGATATGCTTCTTTTTGAAACCAATCAAATAGAGCACTCTATCTATGTTCTCTGACGATTTTAGTAATGCGTCAACATCATCAACAAATATTAGATCAAAAACATATTTTTTGAGGATATCAAAATTTGTTGCGAGAAAACGAGATGTTATAACCACAATGTCGAATTTTCCATTCTTGATACACTCCATGAAACTCCGCTTCTTAGCTATAGGCATTCTAGCATGATAACCCACAACTGCTATCTTATTATTCTTGATCTTCCTCAATGCCTCAGAGAATCTACCCAATATATGCGACACTAATGCTGCTGTTGGAACAACAAAAAGTGTTTTCTTGCCCTTCATAGCGTAGTATATTGCCGCTATTATCCCAAAGTATGTTTTACCGAGACCAGTAGGCGCGGTTATTGAGAAGCTAATTCCTTTAAGTAGCCTCTTAGCCCAAGTTAGCTGGGCATCATAAAGTTTATTTCCACTTATCAGCCGCGATAATTCATTCATTTTCTCTGCTTCTAATTCTAGATCAATATATTCCTTAAATCGTCTTCCCCGCTCCAATCGGATCTTCGATGCTATATATTTTAAAAACTCAAGCTTACTCATCTTCTCTTTAGCTTGTTCTATTTCCTCTGTGCTGAGAGGCAAACAAAGTTTACAGGGAACACCGAGAGCTAATCTTTTGCTATCGATTTCCCCTCCACAGTTTGGACACGAATTCCTAAATATTATTTCCGGCACGTCGCTAAGAATTACATATGTATTACGCATCCCAAAGACCGCCATCCTATCCTTACAGCACTAAACCCGAAAGATTCAGATATAAATCTCTATGCATTATTTAAATACGCCCTATTTTTATTAGGTTGTCGAAACGAAGCATCACAAAACAACATAGACAATCTAGCCATCCCGAAGATAAATACTTAATAAAAGAATTCTTAGGCTATTTAATTGTGTTATTTTTAAGAATCTAACCATATTCGGAAGCATCCGCATGTCTTGGAGACCATTAAGTAGTGCATATAAACGTCTAACTTAATGTGAATTAGAAACCTACTACTTCGAATCCTAATGCTTTTCGTTAGCTAATTGCTTAGAAAATTCTAAGAAAAGTGATTATAATGCCTAATAGGAGAGAGCTTCCAAGGCTTGTTTTCACAACAAAACTCTTACTGATATCCATCTTGATAGGGATATTAGCAGGGCTAGGTTCTGTGTTATTCTTCTACCTTTTGAAGATCACAACCGAACTCTTCTTGGGGCTTGCTGGATATTCCCCGCCAGATCCTGCTGGTGAGGCAATAAGCATTATCCATCCTGAGCCTCTCACTAAAAATGAATTTCTGCGAGATCTCCTGCTTGTCTTTATTCCTGCGTTTGGGGGGCTTATAAGTGGCTATATCTCATATAAGTTAGCACCTACAACTGTAGGGGACGGTACTGATGCTGCGATCAGAGCTATACATCATAGATCCGCTAGGATAAGCCCTAGCGTTCCTCCCCTTAAAGCGATTACCTCATCAATACTTATAGGTGCGGGTGGTTCTGCTGGTAGAGAGGGACCTATCTCTCAAATAGGTGCGGGTATCGCTTCTTTTATAGCTACGAGATTCAGACTTTCAGATCGAGAACGCGAAATTCTCAGTATAGCAGGTCTTGCGGCGGGCATCGGGAGTATCTTTAAATCGCCTCTTGGAGGTTCGATTTTTGGAATAGAGGTTCTCTATAAGCGTGATTATGAAGTTGAAGCACTGGTACCAGCAGTTATCTCTACTTTCGTTGCTTACATAGTATATTGCCTAGTATTAGGTTGGAGTAATATATTTGAAACACCACAATATAGCTTTCATCCTTCCCAACTAGCTTTCTTTACAATTTTAGGGATCATTGCAGGGCTTCTAGCTCGGGCCTATATAGGAATATACCGTCGCACTCAACACAAATTTAATAGTTGGAGAATACCACTATTCCTGAAGACAACGTTGGCAGGACTTATAGTCGGAATTATTGGTGTTTTCGTGCCCCCTGCTTTGGAAACCGGCTACGGTTGGATCCAACTCGCAATTTGGGGAAGAATCACGGTTGAGTTGCTTTTCCTAGCACTCTTCGCAAAGATAATCTCGACATCTCTCACTGTGGGAAGCGGAGGCTCTGGGGGCTTATTCGCCCCTAGTTTGGTAATAGGTGGATTCCTGGGCGGGGCCTTCGCATACATACTCTATATTATCCTCCCACCCCCTCTCATCGAATATATAGGCCCCATAGGAATCTACATATTGATTGGGATGGGCTGCTTCTTCGCGGCCGCGGCAAAAGTTCCTTTGGCATCTATAATTATGGTAGCGGAAATGACAGGAGATTACAACGTACTACCCGCAGCTTTTTTGGCATCTATACTTGCATACTTGATTTCTGGGGAGGAATCAATATATGAACAGTTGGACACACGATATATATCACCGATACATGAGGGAGAGATCATTGCTGGGCTTTTAGAAAGTCTCAAGGTTGGGAGGATTGCCACACCCGACGTGACAATAATCAGAGATGATGCTACGATTAGGGAAGCTGAAGGTATATTCATCAAATCCCATCGGCTAGCACTTCCAGTTGTAAATGCTGAGGGACGTTTTATAGGAATAGTAACACTCGAGGATATTCTAAGCATACCCCCAGAAGAATGGGACATTAGGAGAATCCATGATATTGTGAGATGCAAATTCATGTTTGTGCATCCAGATAACTCACTTCTTACAGCTCTATACAAAATCTTGACACACGAGATACCTGAGATACCTGTTGTCGATCGAAGAACAGGAGGGCTCATAGGCGAGGTTTCATTTCGAGATATAATGAAGTATCTCCACTACCGCGTAGAGGAATACTTCAGAAAACTTAGGTATAGATATCTAGAAAAGTAGCTTAATTTATTCTCCAAGAACTCTCCATTCTTTATAATTAAGGTGGGAATTTAGATTATGTAGTTAGCGGGTGTTATTGGATGAGTAAGCTTCCAGACAAACATAGGGAGTTCAGTGCTTGGTATGACGCCGTTATTGAGGAAGCCGATATTATAGATAAGAGATACCCCCTAAAAGGTATGATCGTTTGGAAGCCATATGGTTTTAAGGCTCTCAAACTGACCATGCAGATCTTGGAAAAGCTTTTGGATGAATATGGACATGAAGAAGCATATTTCCCTATGCTCGTTCCCGAGGAGGTTTTCGCACGAGAAAAAGATTTTTTGGAGGGCTTCAGTGGAGAAACCTTTGTTGTTGAGAGAACAATATCTAAGAAGCTCAATCGGAAGCTTCTGCTCAGACCAACGTCCGAAACTGTAATGTACTATATGTTCAGTATTTGGATTACGTCGTATAGGGATCTGCCGATCAAACTTTACCAAACAGTTAATGTGTTTAGGTATGAGACTGAGCAGACAAAGCCAATAATTAGAGTCAGAGAAATTGTAAGGTTCAATGAGGCACATACCGTACATAAGACATTAGAAGAAGCCAACAAGCAGATTGAGGAGGCAATAGAGATTTATAGCAAATTTTTCGATTCGTTGCTAATACCCTATATAATTCTCAAAACACCAAAATGGGACACCTTCGCTGGAGCTGAGTACAATTATGATTTCTTCACAGTTATGCCTGATAGAAAAGCCATCGAGCTAGGCTCCGTTATCAATCTAGGTCAAAAATTTGCCCGCGCCTTCGAAATAAAATTCCAAGATCAAGATGGAAAATGGAAATACGTTTATCAGACATGCTATGGTGTGTCTGAACGCGTAATTGGAGTCCTATTATCGATACACGGAGACAGCCGAGGTATTATTTGGCCACCCATCGTCGCTCCAATACAGATAGTTATAGTGCCTATTCCCTCAGAGACGATGTTCGACAGCATATTGAACAAAGCCAGGAAAATCGAAGAAAAACTAAGAGCCTCAGGTTTCCGAGTAAAACTTGATGATAGGCCAGATATGACGCCTGGTAGCAAGTATTTCTGGTGGGAGTTCCGAGGGGTCCCATTAAGAATAGAGATTGGTGAAAAGGAAGTAAAGGAAGGAAAGGTCACAATAGCGAGGAGAGACCTTATGAGGCGAATCGTTGTCAATGACGATGAGCTTGAGGAAGCCATTAAAGTGCTCTTCAAAGAGATTTCTGATGAGCTATACAGACGAGCAAAAGAATGGTTAGACTCGAATATAATCACAGCTACTTCTATAGAGGACGCAGCCAAGAAATATAATGATGTAGGCGGCGGAATAGTACGGGTACCTTGGTGTGGGGAAGATCAATGTGGACTTGCTATCGAGGAAAAACTGGGGCTTGAGGGCCTAGGCTATAATCCTAGGGAAAAAATAGAAGGGAGCTGTGTTGTGTGCGGAAAGGAAGCCAAATACTACTTCTATGTCGGGAAAAAATATTAGTTTTCCAACATCTAATATTATCTTCAGTTTCACAGTGGGTCCCGATAGTGAAAAAATAGAGCTTATCAGAAGCTTTATTAGAGGGGCACGGCGAAAAACATATCTTTTTCATATGCTCATATTGGCTTCCGTTGTTGCATTAGTACTTGTGACGTCTTATATAATTGGACAACTTGAATCGCCACTGCTTGGCTTCTTAGCGATGATTACAGCATCATATATATTTCTAATGATTATAAGTCTCTTTCTCTTCAGAAGACCACGAGCCTTCCCGATAAGACACAAGATACTTATACATAGCCCCCCAAAAGGTTTTCCAAGTTTGGTGATCTTTACAGACTATTTTCCTAGGGGCCGAAGCTTTCTCGCGGTACCCCTAGAAACTATAGGACGCATAGGTATAATTAAAAGGCCTTTATTTCCATGGTTTAAGAAGTTAGAACTAGAGATTCTGGAAATTCTAATAATGGATCATAAGGATAGGATAATAGCTAGATTAGGAGGATTATGCAGAGAGGAAGAATTAAGAGAAGCGGCTGTTAGTCTATGGAAAAAAATCCTTGAAATACGAAAGGAGAGTTCTGCAGCGAATCATGACTCATATATACCAGAAACAACGGGATAACCAACAATTCCTTTTACTCCCCATCGATCACTTATTATCCTGGTAATCTCATCGACATCCTCCTTAAAAGCAAGAGCAAAAATCGAGTCCCCAATCATAGCTTGTGCCGCTCCTATTGCAAACTCATTTAGCTCATTAAGAAGATCAGATATGCTTTTTGTGAGCAATCCAATACTTTCTGCGAACCATCGGGCGAGTTTAAAGAAGTTATTTATAGTTGGCTTCTTCATAAGCATATCAACAGCAACTTTTCCAAGTCTCATCGCATTATCAACAAGATCCTTATCTTCTAACGCTTTTGCAGTTTCTATACGGCCTTTGGATGCTACAACTAGTCTAAGATCTGAAGCAGGGAGAGGAATTCTATCTACTAAACATACGGAGGGCGCTCCCGGATGTGCGATTATTACTATGTCACCTATATAAGCAAGACCCGATACCGTACCAAGACCCGATCCCGCTCTGATCTCAGCTATATGTGCGATATCACCAGCCTGAATAATCGTTAAAGGCACATCAAGTTCTTTTGAAAGAGCCAATACTATACCTAATGCTGATGCAGCACTGGTTCCAAATCCAGAGCTTATCGGAATTCGTATATTCTGTCTAATCTCAATACTGTAGTTCGGTTCTATCCCTAGAATTTCGAAGAAAGTTTTAACAGCAGTTTCCCCGACCCCCCCAACTATTCGCTCTCCATTTATCATGTTTTCTACCCTAAGACCCTCTGAGGAGAAAACTTTTAGTTCGATTTCAACAGCGTCTTTGAAGCCTATCCCTGCTCCTCTCGCTCCAGTCATTAGAGGGTTCTCATATATACATGGCTCAAAAATCGCTGATATGCCACCTGGCACGATAACCTTTGCCATAGGTATCACCGAGAATAACACCAATAGTCTTTTTGGCTGTAAGCTATCAAAAAACAATTTGAAAAAAATGAGTATTTCTCAGATTGTTTGAGATCAGAACTTCCGAGCTTCTTCATCTAGTCTGTCGGTGGCGTTTTCATCACTAAACCAAAAATAGATACATATTGGCTCAATATAACTGTGAAAAAATTATCTATGCCATCCATGGTTAGTTGTCTTGGGGAATTATATGAAACATGACAAAAGAGTCGCATACTATGTATATATCTCTGGTCTTTCCGTTGGTGTAGCATTCCAAATATTTGGCTTAATCCTAGAAACTCTCAGCAAATTCTTTGGAGCTCCGCTTGCATCAGACATATTTATAATCTATGGACTATACGTAATGCAGGTCACACCGCTTATCTTATTGACTACACTTACAGTCCTATATCTCTATAGGGGAGACAAAGTGCCTGCTTTGGCATCTCTACTAGGACTAATAGCAATAATACTCGTCATCGCATTTAGATTATTCTTTCTATAGGGCGTAAATCATTGTCAGAAATAAAAGAAAAAAGGAAAAAGGGAGGCTATAGAGCCTCTGTAAACCTTGCCTTTTCAACTAATATATATGTTGACACTACTGGTATACCCATTTCGAGCCACCAATGGTATATCTGTCTCCGCTCTTTACCTATACCCTTAATATTTTGTAGCCATCTAAGCAGGTTATCACTAAGTCTTAGCCCCTTCACGCCATATTTTGGTTCACCGTTCTTCACGTATATAACGCCATCACGGATAACGCCAGAAAAGTCCCCCTTAACATAGTCTTGGAATCTTATGTATGTTACGTTGCCAATAATCAGACCTTCGCTTATCTCGGAGATCATCTCTTCGAACTTCATATCGCCTGGCTCGATAACTAAGTTCCAAGGTGTCGGGAAAATCCAACCAGCATTTCCTGTATGTTCTGCGTTGAGAAGCTTTGCGGTTATCCTATTATGTAGATATGTTTTGAGAACACCACCATCCAAAATTATGTTTTCCCGTGTTGGGACGCCTTCCATGTCGAATATTACTGGGTTATAGCTATCAGTGAACAATGGATTATCGCTTATTTTGAGTTCTTCAAACGCTATCTTTTGTCCTAATTTCTGAGCGAATGAGCTATATCCCGCGATCACGGCAAAGCCAGACGCCATCATGCCTACAAAATTTGAGATTGACGCCACAGCATCGGGTGTGAATAAAGCTGTGTATTCCCCAGCTCCCAAAGTTTTGGGATTTCTAGATAAATTGGCATAGTATGCGGCTGTTTCCCCTACTTTTTTGGGATCGATATTTTTAAGGGCCCTTGAGGCTATGGATGAGTGACCCGTTTCTAGCGGCCCGTGAAAAGCTCTTACATCCAGATATGTGTTTGTATAGCTGTGCGTCATCTCAAAACCTGATGTTGTTTTAAGACCGATCCAGTAAGCATTTGTATATATTGCACCTGCAACTTTTTTCACACCTTCACTTATTGCAGAGTCAATAGCCCCTTTGGCTATTTCAATTAAGTGATCTGGGTCTCCTAAGATCTCCTTATCGAAGACGTCTGGTATCGATGGATAGCTTTTAGCTGGTTCAGGTAGAGGAGCAGAGTATGGCTTGGGGGGTGTAAGTTCGAGTGCTTTTTCTATTCTCTTAAGCACTTCGTCAAGACGCTCTAGACCTTTAAAGCTTATGCTGAATATATGAGTCTTGTTGTTTTTCTCTACCAACACGTCAATGGAATATTCATGCCACTCCTTAGCTACATCAATTTTGTTCACTGAGAACCTCACTTGTCTGCTAACCTTCTTTTGAGCAAAAACCGCAACCCTATCGCCAATTTTTTTGGCTTTACCAAATACCTTATCTAGCAAATCTTCTATCTCACTCACTGAGATCACCTCCCAAAACTTATTCTAACTTTTCTCAGCCTAACATTAGGCCCACCAGCAAATACTGGAACTCCCTGGCCTGGGTCTCCCTTCCCACAAGTGGCAGGTAAGAATTTGAGGTTCTTGTCAACAGCATCTATGCTAGCATAGTACCTTGGTGTTGTTATTTCTAGTACTGGGCGCCAAACAGGCTCTTTAATCTCACCATTTTCTATTAGGTAGGCCTCCTGGCCTATATATCTCTGATTGAAACGTCTATCATCAATGTTCCACTCGCCAAAAGTTTTCATGTAGATACCTCTCTTAATCTCTCCTATCAGTTCCTCGAAGGTGTAGTCGCCAGGAGCAATATATGTGTTGGCCATTCTTATTATGGGCTCCCTATTGTAGCTTGAAGCACGTGCAGCAGCATTACTATGAAGACCCAGTTTAGCAGCGTATTCCCGATTCATAAGAAACTCATCCACAACACCTTTGAATATTAAATATCGAGGTCTTGCTCGGACCCCCTCATCATCATAAAGATAGAAACCATAAGATTCTGGTATTGTTGGATCATCAATTATCGTTACCACCTCCTTAGCCATTCTCTTGCCCAGCAAATCTAATGATGCGTATGATTCTCCCGCCTGAGCACCTTCACGACCCATTATCCTATCAAGCTCAAATGGGTGTCCACAAGATTCATGTGTAGCTAAACCACTTACCTCAGGCCCTAGAACTACATCATATTTATCTGTTTTGAGAATCTTAGCTTCCATTATTACTTTTTTTAGAGCTTTTGCGTCATCCACAAACCTTTTTATGGGATCCCAGACAGGGATTTTTTCCCATCCCACCGCACCACCAACAGAGGTATGCCTTGTTATTGTACGATCTTTATATGATAGAACAAAATAGGCCCCTACAGAGAGTCTAGGAACAAAACTCCTGATACTCGTCCCCTCAGAGTTCACAAAAAACTTATATGTATGATAGGCTGAGATATCTATGTTACGGAATGGTACTTTCACCTCGTCCTGGAGATTCTGCAGCTGCTTGTCTATTTCGACCAACAACCCAATTTTCTCTTCAAGAGGTATCTCAAACACATTTTTCCGTGAAATAAGTTCGTATCTAACACTGAAATTAGGTTCCTCAGACAGGGAGCTAGCACCCTTCTTCTGAGATTCAGCTAGTTTCACAGCGGCATCAACAACTCTTCCAATAGATTCCACAGAGAGATCATCCGTTGCTGCAAAGCCAAAAGCTCCATTCTTAAGAACCCTCACAGCTAATCCTCCATTTATCGCTATTGAGTATGATTCAACAATACCGTTTCTAACATAGATAGCCTCTACCTCATCTATTTGGATTCGTGCTTCGGCATAGTCAACTCCTCTTTCCTGCGCCATATCAACAGCTCTTATAGCAACATCCTCATCCAGCATGAAAATCACCTAGGAGCATTTTACCAATAAAAGTTGAGGAAAAAACAGAATATATGGTCAAAAATCTATCTCTCTCATCACACACGAAGATTTTAACAATTTTTCTCTTCTACTATGGTGAATAGAATGCCTTCGCTTACGGATGAGATATATGAGCACACATAAGAAGACAAGAAAAGTTTTACGTAATGTTGTCCATAAAACACCTTTAGACCGTTCAGAAACTTTTACTAAGATTTCTAGGGGCTAAGAATGTTTATTTGAAACTCAAAAACTTGCAGAAAACAGGTCTTTTAAACCACGTGGCGCTTATTATAAGATATATGACTTGTCACCAGAAGAAAAATCACGGGGAGTTATCGCTGTGAGTTCGGGTAATCATGCTCGGGGAGTAGCATACGCAACATCAATACAGAACGTTTCAGCGAAAAAAGTTATGCCTATATTCACGCCAATCTCGAAGATAATAGCGACTAGAAGCTACGGTGCTTAAGTAATCCTTCACGAATTAACATTTGATGATGCTGAGAAAGCTAGAGAGATTATTGAGGGTGAGGGAAGGATTCTTTTATCCACCCATACGATGATAAATTTATAATAGCAGGGCAAGGTACAATAGAATTAGAAATCTTAGAGGATCTCAAGGAGCCCGACATTGTGGTAGTACCCGTCGGAGGAAGGGGTCTTATCTGGCATCTCGATAGCCCTTAAGAAGAAGCTTAAGGAAAGAGTAAGGATAATTGGTGTTCAGACGGAAGCATATCCAGGAGTACTAGCTAAACTAGCACTCCATAAAAAACCCCAGGAAATTAACAACAATCATCATTGGAGATCTCGTCAATAATATTGTAACAGTAAATGATGATGAAATGGTATATGCCATATCCATGCTACTTGAGAGAGCTAAAACTGTTGTTGAGGGAGCAGAGGCTAGTTCGTCAGAGGAGATTGATTAGACTTACCGTTGTTATGCCTAATATACCTGGGTCGCTATCAAGACTACTAGACATCCTTGCTCAGACGAGAATAAACGTTGTTGATGTTGATATAGAATAAGTATTCGCCGCATGTAGAGTCGCAGAAGGTCAAGGTTGAGATCGTTGCTGAGATACCTATCTCAGAGACACTAGAGATTCTAATGAGCAAGATAGAAGATATAGGATACCATGTTGAAAAACGCTGAGTTCTAACTATAAATGAGATTCTCTACATCTACCTTAACTATATTTTTATTGATTAACATCGCCCTAAATTTTTCTAGTAGTCTCCTAGTCGCCGATGTTAATGTGAGGTTCATAGCCTCATCTATTGGAACCCATACAGCTTCCAAAGCATCGCTCTGTGGCTTAACACTTTTACTTTTTGGTTTCACCAGAAAATCTATTATGACGTAATGCCACCTAACATTTCCTTCGCGGTCTCTCACAACAAGATTTGATATACTTATAACTCCTATTACTTCGCAATCAATGTTTACCTCTTCTCTAACTTCTCTTTTTACAGCATCAATTATGTTCTCTCCCAACTCCACCAGGCCCCCAGGAATACTGAATTTTCCTCTGCCAGGGGGATTTGCCCGTTTTATTAGAAGGATTTTTCGCTCTGATTCGTCGTATATCAGAGCTCCAACAGCAACTATTGGACGTTTTGGGTAGATCCTATCGGATTCAGCCAACAATATCTGCCTCTTGGTAACCTACGCCTCTTGCTAGGAGAAGAAGAGCTTGGCTTTTAAGAGTATTATCTTCTTCGAAAATGCCTCTATATACTACTGATACTATTATGCTAGGATTTTTAACACCTCTCATAATCATACACATATGCCTAGCTCTACATACCACGAGAACACCCTTAGGTCTGTACTCACTGTTATATATCTCATCAGCTATCTCTGCAGTCATCTTTTCTTGGACTTGAAGTCTCCTCGCATACTTCTGGACTATCCGCACTATTTTAGAGATTCCTATGACCTTGCCATTTGGTATGTAGGCAATATCAATAGTGCCATAGAAAGGTAATATGTGGTGTTCGCACATAGAATAAAACCTTATGTTTCGGAGTATTACCATGTTTGAGAAATATTCGAAGCCAACCAGTTCATCTGAGTTTGTATATCCCGAGAATATTTCCTCATACATATCAGCTACTCGCTGTGGTGTTTCACGAAGCCCAGGGCGCTCTGGATCCTCACCTATTGCCTCTATGATTAGTCTAACTGCCTTCTTTATCTTTTCTTTATCAATCACCGCTACCACCAAGGGAAAAGAAGAAGGATTAGAAAATCAAAAAGAGAGCTATATAAAAATGAGTCTAAATACCACCTTTTTAGAGCGCTGACACTATCATCCTTACACCCACAACTAGAAAATAGACTGCGATCAATTTTTTAAGAGTTACATCTTTTATCTTAAGAGCAAGTCTCGATCCTATCGTTGCGCCTATAAGAGAGCCAACAACAACGTATGCAACTAAGTCTAGCTCTATGAGACCTTCCGATAGGTATACAATTGAGCTAATTGTTGAACTGAAACTTATCAGAAACATACTCATTGTAACAGCTATTCTTGAAGGAACCATAAACACTAATATTAGGACTGGCGTGTAAATAGCACCCCCACCTATCCCTAGTAGGCCTGCTACGAAGCCTCCAAAGAACATTAACGGAATACCTATCTCAAGATTTCTTGGATTATATTCTAATACTTGACCTTCACCCTCATCATAATAACGATCCGCAAAGGAGGAGTTTCCATTAGCTGTTTGTTTCCACTTCACTGCTTTTCTTCGCAACACCCTAAACCCTACGTAGAGAAGTAAAATTCCGAATGCTACCCGTAGAATATTTCGGGGAGCCCATATCATCACCGATGCTCCGATAAAAGCACCTAGAATAGCAAAACTTGTCATTAGCACACCGAATCTTACATTTGCTATTCCGCTCTTAAAATATCTAGCATTGCTTCTAAGAGAGAGTGTCAAACCTAATACTGGGCTAAGAGCCATTATCCTCTTTATATCTAGTTCGCTGAAGATATCGAGAAGAGGGATGAATATTGTCCCCCCGCCGATGCCGAATATCGGTCCTAGCAACGCAGCTAGAAATGCTATTAGAAACACTAGGAACCCAATCAGCATTTCTATGTGCCACCGCAACCAATAAATCATGCAGCTTTATGTATTATAAACTGAGAATAAGTATGTGATCGATGTATATAATTTCCTTCTCATTCCTCCATAGAGACGATCGAGACATCCCCAGAGGGAATATCCACAATTATCTTACGTATCTTTAGCTTCCATACTTTCTCTGGTGCCCCACCCTTACCAGTTTCTCGGTAGCCTACCATCCCAATAACACCTAATCTCTCCAATTCGTTGAGATGATAGTAGAGTAGAGTTCTAGGAAACGCCACATTATACTTGATCTGAATTTCGCTGAGAATTTCATTAGTAGATTTTTCTCCACTTGCTAGGATTCTTAAGATAAGCCACCTAATCCCCCACAGAGCACTGAGCAGACCAGTAGTTTGGAAGGGCTCAGGGATTCTATGCCTCCATCTTCTACGTCTCCTACGCATTTGTCCACCGACCCCTCCTTCTACAAAATCTGCGCCTCCTCCAATGATTATACCACCACCTTCGGCATCCAATAAAAAATCTTCGATTATAATATGGAGCATATCTTATCCTGGGAGGATTCTGCGGGTAGGCAAAACTTTTTGTAGTTGTAGGACTCATGCTTACGTCATTTCTGTATATGTAGGAATCATATTGATGCCTAAACAGGAAATAGTATAACACTAATATAACTATGATGAATAGTAAAAACACAAACACTAGATAAACCACATATGCTTCCAATGAGAATGTTTCTAAAAATATATTAAATAGAGACGACATAAAGACCCCCTACGCATCCACTAAGGACCCCATCTTCTTCCCCAGCCAGGCTTATCTAATCTATGAATCATATATCCTGGTGCCCCACAATATGGGCATGATGCTGGTTTTGGTTGACCATAAGGCACCTCTATAATGTTATTACACTGCGAACATAAAAATCTTTTCATCTGTCCCGTGGGATATTGAGGCGTTGGTAATGAAGGAACGCCCTGTGGTATTGTCTCATATACACGGACTATCTTGGCTTTAGGAGCCCCGCAGTATGGGCAGAAGTTTGGTTCAGGTAAGTTCTCAGGTATTTCGAACTCCTTACCGCATTGCAAGCATTTAAATTTTCTTATTCCAACTGCCATTCTCTCTCACCTACTAATTATAGATAAGCTGATATAACCATTTTTAAATGTTATATTTTTCATTATAATATTACAAATTTATTTGTAATTTATCTGAACTTTGTTAAGAAGCTTGTATGGCTCTAAGATACGCATGATTTTTAGTAATGCGGATGATTTCTATGTGCTTCATATGGTTTCTGGTTCTCTTATGGTCTCCGTCTTAATCAGTGTTACTTCTTTTTCTATTGATAATAGGGGCTCAGTTAGATATGTCTGAACCTTACCAAATAGTTTCTTTGCTCGGAAATATATTCTCTCGTTGGGCATTGTGAGATGCCTATACGCTTTGGGGGGCGGTAAGTATCTCTTACCTATGCTGAGCTCCCGTCTAGGAATTCTGATTGTGATTTTGAAGACTCCCTGGATCCTTAATCCACATTTCTTACAGTACATTATATTTTTTGATTTTTTCTTCAATCTTGCGCAGCAACGGGGACATCTAGAATTCTTGGTTATTGTTTCTGGTTCCAGTGTAATAGGAACGAATTCTTCGATGTTCCCCCTTATAGTGTTCCCTGTTTTCTCCGTAATCGCGATAACAAGCTTTATTTTATCATTTGGTCTCAGTTTTAGGATATTTGATTGTAGCGTTCTCTGAAGTCTATATGCTATGCCCTCGACATACCCCCCAACAACAGACGCTTTTAGGAATACCTTATCGTTCTTCCTATCGGCGGATATTACTTGGCACTCGATCATTACTGTTTCGTATGGGTGGGCCTCCTCAACGTTTTTAATGCTACGTATATGGGTGCTTGTTGCTTGATTCGTTCTGAATATTGCCCAAAGTTCTATGTCTTCGTGTTCTATCATTTGGAAAGCCTTATAAACAATTTCGGGGGTCTCTCCGCGTATGCCGAACAAGACGGGGTCTGGGCCTTTTGGTGCTATGAGTATTCGGTTTCCATCAACATTTCCAAACGTTAGGGGAAATAATTCTTTGTTCATCTGGAAAACGGATTTTATGTTTATATCCCTTTCCTTGCCTATGTTTTTTCTTTGCCTATATGTTAGAAGCTCAAACGTATAGTCATCAAATGTTGCTCCTATGGCCGCTACGGCGCCTACTATTCCCCGGGGAATGCTCTGTTTAGAGCTGTACACGATTAAATATCCTGTCCTCATGCTTCTTAATTCCTGGAGGAGAACCTTCGGGGGATACACAGACCTCACAGATTTGAAATAGGCCCTGTTTAGAACTTGGTCCACAACGTATCTTTCCGTCATGTACATTGCCAAGGCGGGTTGTGTTTTCCTAAAAAATCCATGAGAAAGTTTGCTTACAAGTTTAGGTACGCTTTCTATTAGGTTATTCAGATCCTCTATGTGAACTCTTATTCTGATTGCTGTTCCCGCGTTTCCCCTTGTTTTAAGAGGTATATTTGGGTTAAGCCTAACTAGCAAAGGGAAATCTAGAAATCTCACATCGAAACTTTTTCTTACCATATATGCTATTCTTGCCGCCGCATATGTTGTGCATAGACCGTAAGGGGAGTCAAAATCATCAAGACCTATGTGCACGTATACCTCTTTTCCTTTAGGGAGATCTCCTAGTTCTAGAATTTTGATGAAATCTGTTCTTGGAGGAGAAATAAAACGTTTAGCCTCCATGAGCACTGTCTTCTTTAGGTAGTCATAATCACCAAGTTTGGGGTTTCTCTGCAAACACTTAGTACAAACACGTGCGAATCCGACTAGTCTAGAATCATTGTCACAAACAAGTTTGCCGCAGATCGCACAGTACCCTCTTGAGAGAGCCTCTCCACAAATCTCACATATAAACGGTTCGCAGTATTCACATATCCTATTTCTATTCCTTGTATCTCTGCCACAAAATCTACACTTCATTTTTAAATATCATCAGGCTATAACCTAGCAACAACACGTTTTATTAGCTCAGCTAATATTTCAGAACGCTCCTTAAATACCTCCAAGACTTCCTCTTGGGTGATTCTCTTCTGCATCCCTGCAGCATAGTTTGTAACAACACATATTAGGGCATAGCAAATATCAAGTTCCTTAAACAGAAAGACTTCAGGTGAGTTTGTCATTCCCACAATATCCCCACCGATAATCTTGAAGAATCTTATTTCGGCTGGAGTCTCAAATCTTGGCCCCTCAGTACACACATATGTCCCTCCAAAGTGTATCGCTATACTCATCTCCTTACCAACTTCATAGATTATTTCCCTAAGTTCCCTGCAATAAGGCTCAGTTACATCGACATGATACACTCCTCTTCGCACTTCTCCATTTCTAAGCCTTATAGAAAAATCACCATCGAAAAACGTATATTTCCGGTTCTTCGTGAAATCTATTATCTGGTCTGGTAAGACAAAATCACCTGGTCTAAGATCGTCTCTTATAGAACCCACAGCACTAGTAGCTATGACCTTTTCGACACCAAGCTTGTACATCGCATATGCATTAGCATGATAGTTTATTCTGTGTGGAGGAATTGTATGGCCTTCACCGTGTCTAGGCAAAAATACTACTTCTTTCTTTGCCAGGATCCCACGAGTCATAACGACGGCGCCGAAGGGTGTATCCACATAGACCCTCTGTGGATTTTTAATGCCAACAAGCTTATAGAAACCACTCCCACCAATAATTCCTATTGGTGCCATCGCAGTTATTCACCAGCGAATCACGTTTATTATTAACGATAATTCACATCTTTAATACTTGTCCCCTAATATTGGAGAGGGAATCTAGATGTGGGAAATCCCCAAGATAGAAATAACTAGACATAGACTAGAAAATTGTCTTAGAGTAATTCTTCATAGACGGGAATATCTAACCGCAACCTATAGGATACTTATGCCTCATGGATATAGAAATGAGACATTCCCAGAATCTGTACATCTGTTAGAACATATGCTGTTTAAGCCCGAGGACAACGTCTTCCCAATTTTCCAGCGAATTGGGGGCGAAATAAATGGATATGTCTCGATGGACGAATTTAGCATCTATTGGATCGTCCCAAAAATCTTTCAGGATAAGGCCATCAATGGTGTGAGGAAAATATTAACTGAGAACTACAAGTATTGGACTGGGGAGATATTTGAGAAGGAGAAAGCTGTGATCCTAAAGGAACTTGGGGAGAATTTTAGTAATCCCGCTAGATACATCGGTATATTCCTCAGAAAAAAGCTTTTTGGTGAGAATACTCCTGGCACACATTCACCAGAAACTGTAGAGAAAGCATTTAAAAACATCACACTCAACGATGTCCGTGCTGAGTTAGAGAGCATCTCCCCGACAGACTCAGTGCTTTCAGTTGTTGGTGATGTTGACATAGAAAAATTGGAACCCCTAAAGGATTGGAGAGGGCGAGGCGGAGGTTGGAAAAAACTAAGAATTGAGACTGAGCCAGGCTACCACTTTGAATATAGAGATCTCCCGATGAGTTATATTGCTATAGGTTGGATATCAGCGTCAAAAAAAGAGGACTATTCCGAGATCCTAAGCCTGCTCAGCACAATATTAGCCGCGTTTCCTACAAGCAGACTCTATAGGAAACTCCGATTAGAGAAAGGACTAGTGTATTATGTTGAGGCATTCAACGTCGCACATATAGATACTGGGCTCTTCGCCATAATGACAAGCACTACACCAAGACATCTAGAAACGGTCATCAATACAACATTGGAGGAGATTGAGAGAATAATAGATGAGGGGCCGACAGAGGAAGAGGTTCAGGATATGAAGAATATGTTCTTTGGGGCTCTGTACAACTTAACGGACTCCAAGTCGGGATTAGCCGGTGTTCTAGCATATGATGAATTATTCTTTGGAGATGCCCTAAGACTGTATAGGAAAGTAACTAAAGTCGTTCAGAACCTAAAACCAGAGAACGTCCAGAAGGCAGCTAGGAGATATCTAAAACCAGAAAAAAACGTTATATGTATTCTGGGTAAAAAACACCGAAGATAAGCTGATATGCTGGGATGCTAAGAGAACAGATATAACTTATCATCCAATATGCATATCAATTTATACGATCCTTAACGATGAAGATCAGAATGGCATGGTAGCTATATGTTGCTAAAACATTTAGATGAAGACACTAAAAGATGCTTAATAGTTATTAACAATAAAGGAAAAAATTATACAAAAAGGGGAATAACTATCCTTTCCAAACAGCGATGGGAGAGGCATGAAATACTTTCTTAGCTATTTGTGCTACATGCGCACTTTCTATAACTTCATGAAGATCCTTATATGCTTGAGGGGTCTCCTCTGCGGCAACAGCCATAGAAACAGCCTTAACCATGATACCCTTACTTGCCAGCCACTCGATTACCTGTCTGCCTCTGAATCGTCTCTTAGCTGCGGCACGGGACATCTGTCTCCCAGCACCATGTACTGTTGAGCCGAACACCTCCTTCATTGCCATATCGGTGCCGACAAGGACATATGATCCTTGGAGCATATTTCCACCTACTAAAATTGGTTGGCCTAAGTCTCGGTAGTCCTGGGGTATCTCTGGTCTGCCTGGTGCGAAGCCTCTTGTAGCTCCTTTTCTATGTACAACGACCTCTATTTTTTCTCCATCAACTATATGTTCTTCTACCTTGGCTATATTGTGCGCCACATCGTAGAGGAGATCGAGTTTTATTCCTTCACCGAATACCTTCCAGAATGATTCTCTGACCCAATGCATTATCATCTGTCTATTCGCAAAAGCATAATTGGCTCCACATTTCATCGCAGCGAAGTATCTCTCAGCTTCAGGGCTCTTAAAAGGTGCGCATGCGAGCTGCCTATCCCTAAGCCTGATGCCGTACCTCCTAGCGGCCCTTTCCATAACCTCAATGTAGTCTGAGGCAATCTGATGACCAAGACCTCTCGAACCTGTATGGATCATAACAACAATCTGTCCAACTTCTCTGATACCGAGCCTCTTAGCTATCTCTTCATCAAATATCTGATCGACCACCTCAACCTCCATATAGTGATTACCAGCACCTAGTGTGCCTAACTGGGGAGCGCCTCTCTCCTTAGCCCTTCTCGAAACAAATTCTGCTCGTGCACCTTCTAATCGTCCATTATCTTCTATGTGCTCTAAATCTCTTTTTGTTCCATATCCTTGCTCAGCTGCCCAATGCGCACCCTCTTCGAGAACTTCATCGAGCTCCTGAAATGTAAGTCTGAGCTTTCCTGACCTACCAACGCCCGCAGGTACATTTCTCGCTACTTCTTCCAGAAGCTGTCTAAGTTTTGGCCTGACATCCTCTACGCGGAGATCCGTTACAAGCATTCGAACCCCACAATTAATATCAAATCCTACTCCCCCAGGAGAGATTATACCTGTTTCAGTATCAAATGCGGCTACACCGCCTATTGGAAAACCATAACCAGTGTGGGCGTCTGGAAGTGCTATGGCCCATTTTACTATTCCTGGGAGTGTCGTTAGATTAATGAGTTGTTGTATTGCTGCAGGCTCCATGTTTGATAGTAGTTTTTTGGACATGTAGAGTCTAGCTGGAGTCCGCATATACGGTCTAAAGTTTTTTGGTATTTCCCATACACAGGATCTTACTTGCTTTACTCTGTTCCAGAACTCACTCATTCTGAAATCTACTGGGGGGCCAGCCATAATATTTCACCAGGTATAATGCATTATTCTATGAAGTTATATATATTCGAGTGTTATTTTTGGTTGCTGAAAAATTTTAAAACTTCAGAAACTTCAACCTCCACCTAGAGGCGTGGTATTTTTCCTAGGCCAAAAACCGACAAGAATTATGAGGGATTATTCATGTGTCGATTAGACTTTTACTAGATCTAATGCTTGCAAGACTCAAAGATAGAAGACCAATCAATAGCACTTAGATAAAACGAAGCTCATGCCACCAAACCTGCAAAAAGTCAGATTGGCAAGGTATGTTTTCTAAATAAGAGTAAGAAAAATTTGCCCTGGGGATAGATCACCATACCCAAATAGACATCTCACAAAGAACCAAAATCTTTATATGCAACATTCGCTACTTATAGCTATTAGAACCCACCAAGCTCACCAATGGTGAAAGACATGCGGTGGGCCCCACTATTCATCCTACTCCTCCTCACACCAATCGCAACAAACAACCTCTGCGTGTGCATTAAGGATGATGCGGTCATAGACCTGGCGGTCAAAGGACGAATAACAATAAACCCAACACTAAAAATAGGCCTCAGCCCGGCCCCACCCGACGGTGAATCAGAATATTTCCTGGTGGTGGTAGCATCGCTAATCTACGAAAACCTAAAAAACTAACAACAGGGATAAGCAACAAAACATGGAAAGTAATAGCCAAGCGACTCACGGGTTTTGAATACTACAAAATAGGAATATACTATGAGTTAATATCGATAGGCGTGGACATAGACACCGCCACCGGAAACGTTAGGGGATTCTACCCGGTGACCGAAAGCATACTGGAGAGCAAACTGGAAGAGGAACTGGCGAATCTGGACGAAGACGACAGACTAATGTTCTTCTGGATCGGCCACGGAATAATCGACGACCAAAGCAACATAGGGGCACTAGCACTATACAGCACAGAAGTAGGCGGCGACGGAGCTATAAGAGGAGAATATGTGGACCCAGTGGAACTAACACAGCTCCTAAGAGCATTCGGAAAAGCCCTAGACTTCGCATGGATAATGGCCTGCAACAGCACAGCAATAATGTTCAGCGAGGTGGAATACGACGGGGAAAAATACTTGCCGATAATGGCGGTGGCCGAGGCCGGAGCCGTAGCATACACATACAAATACGAGATCATATGGCACGCACTATCACGGGAAAAAGCCCTCGACAAGCAGATACAGAAGTTCGAGGAGTTTGTGAGGCCTCGGAGCAAGGGGGGATACAACCTATCTATCGAATACATCCCAGAAAGTATGAGGGCGGCGGGCGACGTGCCACAGACAAACCATCTGGAGATGTACGATTTCTACGTTGGTCGCAAAAACATAAGCATTTCCTATGAAGCCCTCATCTATGCGCAGCCAGGCGTGACCCGGGGGGAGTACCTATACTGGTTCGGCAAGAAGGGTTTTGTGGACTTCTCCTCCCTCGAAAAATCCGAGGACTCATCATCGGAGGATCTGAGTTATAGGCCGAACGGGATACCCCTCATCATAGGGGCGTGTGAGGGCACGGGCACGGTGCTTTACTGGACGTGGGAATGCATATATTGAGGTGGCGCAGTGATGCGGGTAAGACCCATCCTACTTTTTTTGTTTTTGATCTCCACACAGCTTATCCCTCTGAGTGTGGCGGCGGATTCGGATCAAGGCCTGGAGTTTAGGGTCGTCTGGAAGGTTCCCGTTGAGCCGGAGCTGATATATCTTGGCCCCGTAAGCGAGGATCTTGACTCGCCCATAATCGCAGTGAGAATGATGAGTTCTAGCTTTCTGATGTGTACCCGCTTTACCGTTATTGATCTGACGAACCGTGTTGTGCTCGCAAATGTGACTATCCCCGACGTCCTTCTGCTTAATGGAAATATTGTTGATGATTTCGACGGAGATGGGTACTTCGAGCTTATCTGTGGAGGATTATGCTTCTATGATATCTATGATTCTGACTGCCTCCTGCTCTTCTCGCTTAGGAACTTTAGGTATGCTGTGCTCGAGACTTGGAGATTCGGCCTAATACCATCGATGCATGCCCGATTCGCCTCATACGATGTTGATGGGGACGGGGCGGCGGACCTAATAACCAAGTTCTACTGCGAGGATGACAACACTATATGTATTGCCGCTCTAAGTGTGAAGCGCATGGAGATCTTGTGGAGGGTGCCGCTCTATCAGGCATATAGCTTGGCGGTGTCCGACAACCCGGACTTCTTCTATGTCCTCCCCCTTGAGTCCTTCTACTTTAGCTACTCCGTCGGGGATTTCGACGGTGACGGCGACTTCGACTACATTTTTTTTGGGTATGACTTCTACATCTACGTTATCGATATGGGGGCTGGTGAGATCATATTTAAGAAGGATCTATATGAGTACTACAATGCGGGCCAGTTCGTGCGTGCGTGGGGCAATTTTTCTGATTGTTGGGGGGTTTTCAAACATATACATAGGGTTATCTACACATATGATTCTGATGGTGACGGACGGGATGAGCTCTACATAGTCCAAGTATCAAATATTGATCCAGATGTCCTTACTTTTGGCGTTCTTGACGACGGAGATTTTCGACTCATCATGAATCGAACAGGGCTTCGCTGGTATCCTTTTGTCTTCCCCTATGATTATGATGGGGATGGTGTCTTCGAGATCTATGTTAGCTGTGGCCTGGATAACGACCATGACATCTTCTTCATTTTTGATCTTTCCGGCAACCTCGTCGACGAGTTCGTGATTTACACCCCATGGCCCTTCTTGTGGAGTTGTATTGCTGATCTGGACGGTGATGATGAGCTCGAGGTCTTCTACATCTCTTGGTATGGTAGTTGGACATACTCCCTTAGAAACGGCTCCTTCCTATATAGGATTGAGCCCCCAGTAGAGAATGTCCTATCTGTGAGTGCTATGTATGACATAGATTTCGATGGGTATCTCGAGATAATGTTTACTGTTCTCATTGATGGCCGTCTATATTGGGTTGTCTGCGATGTTATTGGTGGGGGTAAGAGGCTCTTTCTTGATAAGTCATGGTCTGTATATCCTTTTCTAGGCCCCACCATTTGGTGTCATAGGCTTTTGGATGGCGATAATGATGGCCTCTCAGCTTATACTGAGCGTGTGTGCCTTGTCCTATTCGCCAGAACCTTCCGCTTCCTTGTCTTCTCCTCCCTGCTGGTACTATCTGTGGTGTTTGTTCTTCTGCACATAGCTGTTTTTGTCTTGCGTCTCTTGAGAAACCAGAGACGAATAATTTTGGCTACATTTGGATCGATATATGCTATCTAAGCCATGCCGGGCGCTCCAAATAACTCGTCGGGGTAATAGCAAAGATGTATTGTTCCTTGAGTAGGGATAACAAGATGTCTAAGGATCACCAAATTACCAAGTCTTTGCTTAGCATGTTTTTCCAATTATTTAGTAATGCAACTATTAGTTAGAAGAATTATTACCAATCATGATAAAGCTAAAGAAATCGCAAAGAAACTTACAAAGGTGTTTCTCAGAGGGATACCACAGAATTTCGCATTAATGAATGGGACGGTCATATTTTTTAAGCGAGCAAAGGCGTTAGGGCTGGAAAGAGATTCCTAGTAATTACAGCTCGGATACAAGTTTTTCAATAATGTTTACCAACTCATCGACTTTCCTGCTTAGTATCACAATCATAGGCTCCTTTCCTATATCTCCTCTATGGTATATTACGTCTGGTATTTCTCCGCCACATGATTCTATCGCTTGTTTTGTTCCCCAGGGTATTGTTGCTCCCTCCCTTGCTTTTATCTCTGGAGGCTCCTTTGTGCGATCATAGGATGATATTTTGAGACCTAACTCGCGTAGTTTTTTTAGTATTTCATCGCTAAATCTAATGTTTATTGCTACTCTTATTGATGGATCGTATTCCCTCGCCACTAGGATGTACGAGGCTAGGTGATGGGATGCTCCAAAGTCTGGGCAGGCACATGCTCTTGGGCCTCTAGGCGTAGCTCTGATTCTACCTGGTATCGCTACTATATCTCGTTTGTCTACGGTGTATTTGAGTGCATATGCTATATTCATGCCGACTTCTGGGATTAATTTATTAGCATCTCTCAATGTTTCTATCTTTTCGACAAATTCTCTGATCTTTGCTATGGCTTCATAGCGTTCAGCATCCCTATATATCCACGCCATATGATTAACGGGTCCTCTTCCTCGCCCTATAGATAGACCATATTTTATTGCAATGAACATAAATTCTTTTGCTGTTTTAATAGCCTTTACTATGCTTCGTCCCTTCGCTAATTCTGCTGTTATTGCTGCTGAGAATGTACATCCGCTTCCATGCGTGTTTTCCGTTTTTATTCGGGGGGTTTTGAAGTAATGGTATTTGCCTTGGTAATAGAGTATGTCTATAGCTTCGTCTCCCTCTAGGTGCCCTCCTTTAACAATTACTGCTTCTGGCTGGTACTTCTCGCAGATTGTCTCAGCAGCTTTTTTGAGATCACGAATGGATTCTATTTTAATTCCAGCCAGAACCCCAGCCTCATATATGTTTGGAGTCACTAGGGTAGCGTGCGGAAATAGCTTTTTAACTAGAACCTCCCTCGCGTCAGTATCCATAAGCGGAGCTCCCGTCTGAGCGACCATTACTGGATCGACGACAAGCGGAGCATCAATGTTGGAGAGTTCTTCAGCAACAACCCTGATTATTTTCTTTGTTTTAAGCATTCCCGTTTTCACAGCATCTACACCTATGTCGGTGGTGACGGCTCTTATCTGAGCGACAATTATTTCGGGGGAGATATCTTGTATCGCGTAGACCCCTTTGGTGTTTTGTGCGGTGACAGATGTAACGACAGCCATCCCCCATACGCCAAGTGCTGAAAATGTTTTTATGTCCGCGATGATGCCTGCTCCCCCACCAGAATCAACACCAGCAATGGTGAGAGCTTTCCTCATATATCGTTCACCAATCAACAATAGGCTTCATTAAGCTATATTAACACTTCAATCCTAGTTTGCATAGCATTATATCTGTATTACATTAGAGAATTCATCTTCATGAAGAATGCTACTTTAACGGTAGGGGCTATATGAAGAAATCCACTAGAGAACTGTGTGCTCTCTGTAAAGGGTCTAGGAAACTTTGTGGTGCGAGGATATGTCCTATACTTGTAAAGAAAATGATCAAACTTGAAATCCGAATGCTCGCTAAACGTGAACTTACTGGATATTCCGAGTGGCTTCTTGTTGGTGAGTATGGATACCCCAGAGTTAGATTTGGTCCTCTCTCGGCGGTTAACTCTCTTCCATGGGATCCGGAGCGATGGGCTGAAAAAAGGTTTGATTTCTCTCAGATACTCAGTCTAAGGATGCGTTCGCTTTATCCGTTTCAGCGAAGAATTATAGATCAGCCTCCCTCAATAGAGGACCCTATAGGCGAATCAGTATTGAGTAGTAAGCCCGTGGAAATTGAGCTTGTTTTAAAGAGAGATCCAAAGATTCAGCTAAGATTTGATGCTGATATCCCACCATTCGGGGGGTCTGCGCCTCTTGGAAGATTGGAGTTAGGGGAGAATCCTAAGATTCCCCGTAGGGTTGAAAGTATCATTGTTGATAGGGTTAAAGCTTCCTACGCTGTAAGCTACCTTAGGGAGCACGGAGTTTCTATATACTATCTCCAAAAAATATTTTCAGCAGGTTTTCTAGGAGTCACTGAAAGAAGAAGAATCGTTCCTACTCGCTGGGGAATAACCGCTGTTGATTCAATCATTGGAAATTCTATCCTACCTAGAATCAAATACTCTCCCTCTTTTCCCCAGGCATATGTGTATCATTGGGAATACCTAGGCAACAAATATTATATTCTTATAATCCCCAACGATTATTGGGCTATGGAGATGTTCGAGATCTGGCTTCCCAATAGCGTGTGGGTTAGAAGCGTTGGTCGGCCAGTAGTAATAGCAATCCATGAAAGTCATGATGGCAAACCATCCAAGCTTGATGGTGGTTACTATGCGATAAGAACTTCTGTTTTGGAGTGGCTTAGGAGAAACAACCGCATAGCTGCGATCTTAGCTATAAGGATAATAACACCACAATATATTGCACCAGTTGGCAACTGGCAGATAAGAGAATCTATCAGATTAGCGTTGAATTCTAAGCCTCTGTTCGTAGGTAATGTCGATGAATGCCTTCAATATATAATCTCTAGGGAGCCTATCCTAGGTAGTATAGGAATAAAAGAGAAGTCTTGGTTACTTAAGCAACTTTCATTACCATCATTAGAACGTTGGCTAAAATAGTTTAATATATCTCTTTCTTACTGGTGGTGGATACCTAAACCGTGGAGGCTCAAAGATTCTATCCAACGCTATGCCCTGTAGTATATATCCTATACCCGACAAAGATGTTATTATAGCACCTGGCAATGTTCTAATAAGCTCTACGGAGAACACATACATAAAAGTTGCTGAGCTGAAGAGTAATATTAGGAGCCCCCCATAGCCTCCTATCTGTCCATTTCTAGATTCAAAGAATAGAAAGATTGACACAAAGCCATAGAAGAATAAAGATGATTTCACTATCGTTGTTGCTATGCCTATTCCAAATAGGTTTGTTTCAGAGGGTATATATAGGTATATAAACGTGTAGCATCCTAACAAAAAGTATCCTACCCCCACAAAAGATATTAGAACAGCACACGCATAGCTGGGTGCCCCACCATATTTGCGGGCATAGATATAGAAGCTTAGGCTTGAGAGAATCATTAGTTCCCCCATTGTACAGACTGACAGCGAATATATCAGAGACAGTAGGAAGACAAGAACATATATAAAGAATTTGAGTATTCCGATAACCGATAGTACGAGAATTATCAGTCCTGTCGCTAGTAAACATTTATTTGAGACTTTCAATATATTTGAGGAAGATGCCCCCATACGAGCACCTGTAGAACAAACGCAAAGAAATAAAAGTTCATTTGCTTTATATTAAGCAAAAAGCTCTTTTTGATACATAGTTTCGGAGGATTCCTAAATGAGAAGACAAAACAATGAGGAGAGACCATTCCGGCTGAGAAATTTTTACGAGGAGATGTTTAGTGATTTTCTATCGCAGATAGATGAGCTTGGTGATGAAGACGCAGATATTTTATGGTTAGTCTTTGAGGATTGCTTAAAAAATAATAAGCCTGATCTATGTTCGAAGCTTCTAAGGATGTTCAAACCGAAGGAGAGGAGAAATGTTATTCTAAAAAAGATTCTACAGGCAAAACTATGCATGGAGAGGGGGAATATAGAGGATGCTATTAGATACTTAAACGAAGCGAATCAGATAAATGCCAAGGACGATCCTGAATCATTAAGGTTGCAGGGCTACACACTTCATCTGCTCGGACTGATATATGCCGAGAAGGGAAAAACAAGACATGCGATAGAAAAGCTTCGAAAAGCTGTTAGAATATATGACAGAGTAATAAGACAAAGTAGGAGAAGAGATATTATTTCTCTCCGAAATAAGGGCCTCGTCTTACGCGATCTTGGGGAAATCTTGGTGGAGAGTGGTCATTACCATGAGGCTTTAAGAGCTCTTAGTAGCTCTGTGCATATTTACAATGAAATCTTAAGATTTGCGAAGAGTAGGGATCTAAACATATTAAATGATAAAGCAACATCACTCAGACTCCTTGGTGAGGCTTTATCAGAGATGGGTGATGAGGAGGGAGCCATAGAAAACATAGCATCGGCAATACATATCCATGAAAAAATATTGAAGGAGAGGAAAGACCCTGACCCTCTATCCTGGTATTATAGAGGTCTTGCATATCAATCATTGGGCGAAATTTTTATTCGACAAGGAGATTTCGCAAATGCTCTGGGAGCTTTTAGTGAGGCTGTATTTTCTTTTAAGATGAGCATTAAGAGTTCTAGTGGGATCAACCCGAATGCTTGGCATAGTTTGGGATTGGTATTTCAGTCTCTTGGAGAAATAGCTATGTCCAGAAACAGAGAGTCTGCTATAAGATTTATGATGCTAGCGGTAATTGCTTATAGAAGAGCCTTAGAAGAACAAAGCTATAGAAATGGTGCAACATTGTTCAACATGAGTCTAGCGCTGAGTGATATTGGGACACTTCTATATGGTTTGGGAAACAGAAAATCTGAAGAAGCCCTATGCCTTGCCTTGAAGTATATGAGGAGGGCCTTGAATATGAGTCCGGAGGCTTTAAGAGCCTACATCTCAAAGACAATAGACGAGCTCCAGGAGTATATCTCAGCAATTGGTTTTTCATGTGTGTAGAAACAAATATTAACTATCTATCATTTCGACTTTATTTTCGAATATTAGAAGAAGTTGATCGAGTATTTCTGTTAGTGATAATATTCTGTCTGCAGCCTCCGGGCTTAGCCTATCAATAACGCTCTCTAGTGCGCTTGCAACATTGTTTCGAATGTTCTTCCAGATCTCTGAAACTCTTATTAATGCCAGTAGCATTATCAGAAAAGTAGCTATATCTTGATTTTTACTTTTCATATACTCTCTCCCTCATACTCTCCAGAAAAATGGTGTCAGGGTGGTATATAAGGAATCAAATATATATTAGGTGTGTTTAACCCCCACACGGCTACTGTTAAAGCCTTGAGGCATTTATTAATTGAGGGTCGTGAGGGTGTTCTCTCTATAGTTCGAGATAAGGCTCCCAAAATTCAATGGGGGAGACTTCTATGAGTTCTTCAGCTTTTGTGCATGCAACAAATCTCCCATCTATCTCCCTCTGATTGGGAATTTTTCTGAGACATTCCTCCTCCGCTATGGGGCAACGATTGTAGAATGGACAGAAATCATATTTAATCATCCTAGGCAGGGGTTCACCAGGTATGTAAATAAGTTTTTTGCCGGGATTTCTCGGATCTGGTAGTGCGCCTATGAGTCCTTTGGTATAGGGATGAACTGGTTCTAAAAATATTTTTTCTGTTGGACCTTTCTCAACTATCATGCCATGGTACATCACCGCGATTTCATCAGCTATCTCAGCCATTAGAGCTAGGTTGTGTGTGAATATAAGCATTGTCGTTTTCAGTTTGTCTCTGAGCTCTCTTAGGAAATGGGCTAATTGCTTCGCTAGGTAGATGTCTAGGTTTCGGAAGGGCTCATCACATACTAGTAGCCTTGGGTTCTTTGCTAATGCCAATGCGAATGCAACTCTGCGTATCTCGCCACCACTAAGCCTAGATGGAAATGTAAATAGAGCTCTCATATCCAATTTCGCCGCTTTAATAGCATTCATAAAGAAATTTACTGCTTTATCTGGATCATCAGCAGCTACGAGTGCAGATTCAAGTATCTGAAATGCGTTATCCATCAATGGGTTCAAATATGTATAGCTACCCTGCCCGATGTATCCCAATTTTTTCGCTCTTCGGGCTCTCATTGCTTCCTCATCTAAGGCTAATAGGTTTTCCCCATCGAATATAATCTCACCAGATATTTCGGAGTTCGCGGGGAGAACTCTTAGTATTGATAGGGCTAATGTTGATTTTCCGCATCCCGATTCTCCGACAATAGCCATAACAGTTCCATCAGCAACATCAAGATTCACTCCGTTAAGAGCATAGATATGTATCGTACCTTTCTTCCTAAATTTCTCTACTTCCTCCCTCACCTGCTTAGATACTCTATCCAGAAACCTCTTGTCACTTGTTGAGATTTCTATGTGCCCACCTTGAGACAATGTGAGATATCTCTTTAGCTCAGCTACATTGATTTGATCCCTCAGGTAGGCTACAATATACTTATCAACTCTATATCTGACGGCAAGATCTCTTATACTCAAGATCATCTCACAAAACCTTTTATTCTACTCATAGAAGTTAGTTTTAATTATCTATATTATCGTTGACATTCCGTATCTTGCTTTTCACTATCGATCGTATTCTCAGCAAGTCTCTTGAATATGTTTCTGCTACTCTAACCCATAGAAATCCCGAGAAAACATATAGCATAACAAATATCATTAGCGTTAGTCTAATGCTTCCAGTAACATCTGAGATTAGCCCAGCCACCGCTATTCCAGCAGATCTAAAGAGCAATTCCATCGTACTTATAGCTGATACTACTATAGCTCTCTGTTCGGGAAGATTAACATCTGACAAAACACTATTTTTTATTGGTTCTATAGAACTGTTAAACACCATTCCTAGGAAGAAAACTATTACTGCAAAAAGAATTAACATATTTTCTTTCATAAGAGAAAAAAATCTAAGGACTGCTACTATGGGGTCCTCCCCTACAATGTTGAGTTTAATTGGTAGGCTGAGAAATATTATAAGAAATATTGTTTGTATGGATGCGCTTATAGCTGCTATTAGAGGCCTAAACCTAGGATTGCGAGAGTAGAGGAAATCTGCAAGCTTTGCTATAAAAACACCAAATAGCCCTCCCAGCATTCCAAGTCCCAGAAATATCATTGCAACAATTTCTGGTGACCCTAACTCCCTAACAACATACTGTGTTAGCCAAGCGATCAGAACCCCTTGTGGAAGCGTCGACACGAACTCTTCAACAGCGACATAGATATTCGTCTTATTCGTCAATACTAATTTTAGGTCGGATAGTCTGAACCTATACATGTATTCTAAGCCTTCATGTGAACCATATATAGAGAGGATATCTCCCAACGCTCTTTTAGGCTCCACTAAGAGCGCCGCTATAGGGGATCCTATAAAGATTAGCATCATTGAGTTTACATATATTGGGTACCTCCAACTAAAGAGAAATGCTAGAATAACACTCATACCAAAACCTAGTGCCATACCAATACCACTTACAATGTACCATACCATGTATGCCAATGTTCTCCTATCGTTTTCATAGAAATCTGCTATGATCTCATAGCTCAGAGGAAACACCGCACCTAGAAACACCCCAGTCAAGATTCTTAGTAGGAAGAGTATAACTGGGTTTGTCGCTAAGGACGCAAGATATGTGAACCCCCCAGCCATCAAGAGGGATAGTGTTAAAAGCCATTTTCTTCGAAGCCTTAGATGCTCAGTTAGATATGACCATGCCGCACTTGATATTCCAGAAAGGAATATATAAGCCCCAGTCATGCTACCAAGGAAAAAATCGGATACACCTAGATCCTCTCTTATGAGGTTATAGTTAGGTATTATTATGTACATATTCGATGTCTGAATAATTGTTATAAGGGCTAACTGAAACAGGACTATCTTCCTCAGCGTCTCTATTTTCAAATTTAATCCTCATCATATTATGCTAGCTAAAACATGCAAAAGCTAACATAGAATAAATTCTGTTATGCTAAAAATAAAAATCTGCTGAGATTTTTTCTTCCATATGATTATAGTCGCCACTATTAGCAGAGATAATATTATAACTAAACCAGGGAGGATTCTTGTCAAATCCGTAGCTAAGGAGGGCCCACCCGTTGTTGAGGAGGAAATAGCTACGTATATGTACAAAGTGCTTGCTGCTTCATTCCCTGCGGAGTCTCGTACTACTATCCTGATCTTATTTAGCCCGCAGCTTAAACTTATGTTAAGCTGTATAAGCTCATCGCATGGAACAGATGCCTCATAGATCTTAGTATCATTTACATATATAGTAAGCGTCACGGATGTGTTGTCTCTCACGATCAACTTTAGACTCGTAGTATTATCTGTTAGATTTGTGTTGTTTTGAGGAGCAACTATCTCTATTGTGGGTGGTTTAGAGTCAACATAGATCATTATTTTCGAAGAATATACTTTTACGGGTATCGCAGCTACTGGTCTAAGTTCTATCACAGACAATGCTTGATCTTCTAGCTCAATACTCACCTCGGTAGTTGTTGGAGACACCTCTGTTATCTTCGTACTATTGACATATACCTCGACTCTAGAGACGTGTTGCTGATTTGTTAGTGACCACCTCAAAGCTACTGTTCTCCTAGGGATAAAACTTCCATTCTGAGGCTCTAGGATCGATATTTCCACGGTATCGGAGACAGCAGGATCAGTATTGTATTTGAATACTTCCTCATAATCATTGAGCCCATCACCATCGCTATCACCACTATTCGGATTTAGGTTATGGTCGTACTCATAGCAATTCGGAAGCCCATCACCATCCGAATCAAAAGGTTCAGATGAGCTCCTGTCCCAGTCCCACTCAAACACATTTTTAAAGTATAGCGCTATTTCTGTGGAGTTTACTAATACTCCCACTTCAGTGTTCTCCAGCAATGCTGAGCCAGACCAATTTATCGATCCCACAAGCACACATTTATCATCAACAATAATACCTTTATTGTGAAGAAACATCCTGGATTCATAATAGAAGGCTGGAGCCAAATGAAAACCACGTTGCTCGAAGCTCTGCTTGATATCATAATAATTTCCGGGATAGTTATCCTCCACGATCATCTGTACAGTAGCACCATTACTGACCTTCTGATCTAAAATTTTTATGAGATCCGAAACACCTGTATCATTTTCCTTTATGTACATCTGCTCAATGAGAACAAGTTCTGTGGTTGAGTTAAGTAAAGATTTTAAGGATTCCAAAGAGTTGTTAGGCGACCAAACAAGTTTAGCGTCCTCTACATATGCTTCTTTAAGCCCAAAAACTGGGGAAAACTCCATATATCCTTGCATCCATGGCTCTTCCCCAGATCCCATAGACGGGTCATAGCTTACTGATTCATTTACGAATATCTCATCAAAAATTTCTCTGCATTCTAGGGCAAGAGTCTTATCAAAGACTATCACACCCCAACCGCGAGAAACTGTGCTGTATGGTTGTAGCGTGATATTTGCTGGGTCTAGAGGAAAAGCTGTTGGCATGAAATTTTCACTTGTAATGAGTACTGTAGAATTATCAACTATTATGACTTTAGCGTGAAGATATCTTGATGAATCATTCTCCAACCTTATCTCAATTGGAAGTCCATCGCTCTTTAATTTATAGAGTTTTGCAGACATATTGAGGTTCCAGTTGTCCCCCGCAGTTCCATAGGGATCGCCTTCCAAAAGGACTCTAATAGCTATGCCTCTACTAGCTGTGTTTTTGATCAAATCTAGTATTTCTTCGCTCCACATTTCATATGTCATTATGTCTATCGACTCATTCGCCATACCGAATATCATCTTGAGGGCTTCATAGGATGAGTCTGGTGTGACAAATGTTATGACTCTAATTCTCCGCTCCTTTAACACAAAATCTGTGTTTCTCCGTATCCATCCCTCAAACCTTCTAGTTGGCCCCCGTATGTGTGGCTCCTGTATATTTGTTGGGAGAATAAGCATAATTGTTATTGCTAAGCATAAGGATTTCCTCATCAGACTTCACCATGTTTTATATTAAATGTTTCTTTAAGTATCTCAGATCGAACTTTCAACAAAATTTTTTGAAACTTTGCAGGTGTGTAGATACACTATGTGTCCTAAATGGGTGTTGAGCCCCAAAAAGGCGGTATGAAACTCTTCTTCACGGTGCCGAATGCATTTACATTACTAAATCTAATTTCTGGATTTATATCAATATATCTTGCCGCTCTTAGTGAATATCTCCTCAGCTTCATGTTCATTGTCATAGCCATAGTTTTCGACGGACTTGATGGTTTTGTCGCAAGAATGCTCAATGCCGCAAGCGATTTTGGGAGAGAACTAGATTCGCTATGTGATGAGGTATCATTTGGGGTTGCACCTGCATTCTTACTTGTAAAGATAACACTCGACAGAAACCCTGAATTAATTGTGTATGCTGTTATTGTGGGCGCTATATTCGCCGCATTTGGAGCGCTTCGCCTAGCAAGATTTAACTTGTTTGGTTCAAAAGAGTTCTTTGAGGGACTAGCTATCCCCGGAGCTGCTTTCTTCGCGGGACTGGCAATAACTTGCGTATACACTTTGAATCCAATAATATCTATTGTTCTTATTCTGGCGACAGCCTTCCTTATGATCTCGCCTATTAGTTTTCCTAGTACTAAAACACGTATTGGAATAAGATCAGTCTGTATATCTCTTGTTGTTGGGTTGGTGTACTTTGGGATATGGATTCTGGTTATGCTATTCCCATTTGATTGGCTATCATATATGTTATGGTTACTGTTTTTCATGATGCTTAGCTATATCACTGTGGCTCCAATAGTGTTCAGGAGAATGCTTAGAAGCTCATAAAAAATCTGATGAAGAGATATTCTACAGAGTGTTTTTTCTCCTACACACTTCTTAGTGTTTCGATGTTCCTTATTTTTCCGAATTCCAAGCGAACCATTTTTGTTGCGTAACGACGAAGTTTGTTTGCTATCGTCTCTGACGCTGTGGCAAAAATTACTGTTGTCCCCGCATTATTTATTGCAATTAAGTCATTAAGTATTTTCTCGGCGATTGTTTCGTCAAGTTGTGCTGTCGGTTCATCACAAAATAGGACTTCTGGCTGATTTATTAGTGCCCTAGCAATGGCCACTCTTTGCTGCTCCCCCGCGGATAGTTCCTTAGGAAATCTATGCTTCTTCGCTAGTAGCTTCATTTCAGCTAAGAGTTCATCGGCCCTAGCATTTATCTCACGAATTGGGAGATCTGTTGGCAGCGCTGCCATAACGACATTTTCGAAGGCAGTTAGCGAATCTATTAGGTTGAAAAACTGGAAGATAAAACCGAATTTCTCTCTCCTAAGTTTGGCGAGTTCTTCTTCATCTAAATCACTATAGTCCCTACCAGCGAATATCACTCGACCCTTAGTTGGTCTGTCCATACCAGCCATAATATTTAGAAGAGTTGTTTTGCCGGCTCCGCTAGGACCAACAATAACCACGAATTCACCACGCTTTATTTCAAGATTTATGTTTTCTAGAGCTTTTACTCGTCCTCTCTTCCCGCTGAACTCTTTGGTTATATTTTCTAGCTTTATTAGATACTCCCCAGACAATTCCAACACCATAAACTTTTGGAATAAAAGCATTATAACTTAACGAAGTATAACAATTGAGTTTAGTCATCCTTCTGATGAAAATGAGGCTGATTCGACCCTAAGTTTTTCCTCGCACTCCTTACATATCGCTCTTCCAGGAGATATAGGCTTACCACATATTTGACAGTAATTGTCTCCAGCAATTATTGTCTCTGGCCGAGGCTGTTGCTCTGGTTTAGGCATTGCTTCCATCTCTGCTTCCCTCTCTTTTTGTGCTCCTTCAACGCGACTTATTTCAACACCACCAATTACGCTTCGAACGGAACTCAAGAAAGCTGTGGTGAATGCGAATAAAGCTATTAGCATTATGAATACAGATAAACCTTGTGGTGCTCCTAGAAAAACATCTTTGAGTACTTCTACAAATGTTTGTGGTTGAGACAACATTACTTGAAGAGTATCAAAGTCAGTTAATACTAATTGAATCAGCACACCAACTATTATTGCTAGAAATGTTATGACTACTACCTTTATGCCTTCTTTAATTAATGTAGACAATTCTATTCACCGCTAGGGACCAATAAAATAATACTTCAAAAGCAGATAAAAACTTCAACAAAAAGAGAAAAATGAATTTTAGTATCTTCTTTAAACTTGTACTAAGGAGATGCTAAAAGCGGTGGTATTTGAACTCCTTTTTCGGCTAGAGTCTCATTGAATATGGATCTTACATCTTCGGGTAGTCGGGAGGGAAGCATTATCTCCTTCATTGCAAATTCTAAGTCAAGACCATACTCATATAGCATGGTTTTCCATGCTGCTGAAACCGCCGCAGTTACGAATCCAAGGGGTATAAGCGCTATAATGGCGAATGCGAATCCCGAAACTATACCGATAGCTAGTGTATAGTCATATAATGCAAGCATTGGAACAAAGATAGCCACGCCAATAACATATCCTATTCCGCCCATTAGCATTGCCGTTATAAACGCTATTATGCCTAAAACTGTACTAAATGCGTACGCACCCGCTAAAGTCTCAATGAATAGGTCCCTTAGTTTACTTATAGAGTCCTCAAATGCTTTTATGAATCCTGCCTTTCTGATCACCATAGCAGGTATCACATAGAATCCTAGATATCTTACTATTTCCACGGTGATTCCAAGTATTGATGCAATTATTCTTGCTGCCAAACCCGTCTTTCCTCTTGCCGCTTGCCGTCTAGCTTGATTGACAAGTACATAGAGTACTGACATAACGAAGGCATATTTTGCTAATGGCCCCGCAACTTCCCATGCCTTCTTTATCCCCTTAGAAAAGCTAGCTACATCGACCTTGGGCGATCTATACCAATCATGAATTATCCTTACAACAGCAGCTGTGAAGAACGTATCTATAAATACTATCGACCAAGTGCCTAATAAGAGAATTATAATCGATACTACTGCTATGATGATTCCACCATATTCGTATCCAGAGAGAAGATTATACATCCAAAATACTGTGACAACCTCTGTTACTATGAATGCTATCGATGTCAAAGCTATGAATATCGACTTGATTATAACAGCAGATATTGCTCCCTTCTCTTCATACACGGCTTTCCCAGCAAGCTCTATCATCCTTCCAGTCAGCTCAATGCGACGCTTGTATTTGAAGAAGAATACAAGTTCTATTATTCCTAGGAGGAGGAATATTGCCCCAACAATTGTTTGTCCACCGACTAAAGCAAAGGCACCTATTCCAAGTAGGGATATTCCTAACAGTATATAGAATGCTATTAGAAACTCTCTAGCGAGAGCTTCTATAAGCTTTAAATATATTAACGATGCTACAAGCATTATTATGAATATCACAGCTATTATTCCAAGAACCATTGGAAGATAATTAATGAGCGCTTGTCCAATTAGGCCTAGGAATTCCGATATCACCTCCCACATAGGTCCAATAAGCATGGCTAGGGATGTATATCCGACCACCCAGAAGTATATAGTAACTGCTATTGCTATGTATGCTGGTGTTTTAGATGGTGCTTCTTGGAATTGAAGAAGCTTATCGACTTCCTCTATACTCATCTCTTCTTTGACACTCAAATTTATCACCAAGACATAAAAACCCTGTGCTAAGATAATTTGATGTAAAGTATCCTTTTATAGGCAAACCTGAGAGCCAATAATCATACATTAGTAGCCTCTAGCTCTTAGAGAATATTCTAGGTAATCAGCCCGCATCAGAGAAACAAGGATCATCGGTATGTAGAACGCTAATAATTGTTTTATCCTGACAAGCGGATTCCTAGAAAGTTGGAGCCCTCTTGCTTCTTGGTGCATAAGTATCTGCTTAGCTTCGTTGTACATAGCGGGTATCAGATTATAAGCTACAATAATTGTGATTATCCAACGCTTTGGAAACCCTATTTTGCGGAGAAAAATCTCAAGTTGCTCTATACTCGTTGTTGATAGAATAAATGCTACTGAGTAGGCTATATAAAGTAACGTTATGAACCAGGACTTTCTCTCCACAAAGAAATCTATAAAACTTATCCCTCTGATAACATATATAAAGCTACCAAAGATATACAGGAGGAGAAAAGCTGAGAATATATCTAGTGCGTATCTAGGTGCTTTAAGCCCGAGAGATATTGCCAATACGAAGACTGTTAGAAGAAAAACATATACTATGTCAGAAAGACATGCATCGACTCTTATTAGAAGCATCATTATCGGTGGGATTATTGGTAGTGCTATTTTTGCTGGGATTGGTATTCTATGGAGAACCGTATTTTTTCTCTGAAGCTCAACAAATTTCAGAAGGTTCATTCCAGCCACCAATATACAGGTACTATTCCGACCTCTGCCAAGAATTCTTTATTCACAAGAACTTCTGGTCCAAATTCCCCAACTACTATTCCATTATGAACTATAAATATCTTGTTTATCGTTCTCCTCATTTTATGTGCTAGTAGTGTATTATGAGTCGCTACAATCACAAGTTTTCTCTTGCTTTCCGATTCAATGAAATTCACAAGTTTTTCTAGTCCACGATAATCAAGTTCGCCTTCTGGTTCATCTAGAAGATATATTTGTTGGTCAGCGACTAAAACGCTGCAGATACATACCCTTTTCGCTTCGCCTCCCGAGAGGGTAAACGGAGACCTTCTAAGGAAATCGCCTACCTCAAAGTATTCGATAAGTTCTTTAAATCTAGTGTTATTCTCTTCTGAGCCAATATTTTTGAGTATAAACTTTATTTCCCGCTCAACCGTCGATTCGAAAAAACCATAGAATGGATTCTGCCAAACATACCCGATTATTCTTGATAGTTCTCTTCTACGGTACTTGGTGATGTCTACACCGTTTAGTATGATCTCTCCTTCAAATGGTATTAATCTGGCTAGAGCCCTAAGAAGAGTAGATTTTCCCGAACCATTTCGCCCTAGCACAAAGTATAGGCCGGGGCCCACAAACTTAAGGTTTATGTTGCGCAGTATAATGTTACCATTAAGCTTTACGGTTAGATTCCTTGTTTCTAGCGAGATCACTTGTAACACCAATAAATTTCGTATTTGAGGAAAACTATTGCTTGCAGAAAAAGATGGAAAAATAGTGCGTCGCTACTTTTGAGAGTATAGCTAGGGTAATGTTTGTTCTAATGCACTTAGCAGTACAATTCCTCCTATGACAAAGGATATTAACTCACCAATGAATACTGAAAATGCAATGCCAAGCCATACAATCATATCAAAGATCTGTACTTCTACAAATACAATTAGCAATGCAACAACAAGTCCTATTATTACCGACCCGATAACTGCTGCTAATCCAGCAATGATAAATCTTATCTTCTTATTTGTTTTAAATGCTTCTCTAGCGTATTTGCCAGCAATATACATCAGCCCACCAACGATAAAATTCAGTATGAAGCCTACTATTAGATCCCATGGAAGATATGGAGAAGCCAAATTTCCAAGAACACCTCCGATAGCGAGTCCCACGACTGCCGACTTTCCAAATTTCCTATGGAATGGTAGTATTAGCATTGCGTCAGATAGTCTGAACTGTATTGGCCCATAAGCTATGAAGCCTATCGCCAAAGTTACTGCCGTGTAGAGAGCAGCTATGATACTTGTAAGGATTGGTGATATCTCTTCGCCACCCATCTGGAACACCATACGTATTTGTACGTATATAGTCGTATTCTTTTTCTAATTTTTATAGTATGGATATATAGTAGGAAAGCTTCCTAAGTTAGGTATACTAATGTTTTGGTTTTGCATAGATATTCTACGTTGGGAGATTTCATCTGGGGGATTGGTGTGTCAAAGAAAAAACTGACTTTAACTATTTCAGGCAACGTATTAGCTAGGGCTAAGGAGAAAGCAAAAAATCTTGGTTTATCACTTTCTAGGATTGTTGAGAATGCATTGGATTATTTTTCTGAGCCAAAAGTTTACTGCTTTAGTTGCGGATTTAGGTTTAGTGCCGGAGAAGCAGATATTTGTCCTAGATGTGGTTGGTATAAGTGTCCTAGCTGTGGTGCATGTGCCTGTGTTCTTGGTGAGGAAGGAGTAAGAGTGGCGTTTTATATGAGGAAAACCCTAATGGAGATATTTTCTAGTTCAGATGTATAGTGATGCACCGTGAGTGTACTCACACTTTTCGACCCATGGAGAAGCCCCCTTTGTACATGCCCTCGTAAATATACGATTAACCCGTATACTGGTTGCTCGCATAGATGTCTCTACTGCTACGCAACCGCCTATATAAGGTCTGATAGAAGCAAACCTAAGCGGAACCTTATAAGTAGGCTTCTATCAGACCTTAAGCGCGTTGATCCTAGGTACCCAATAGACATGAGTCTGAGTTCCGATCCTTACCCACCCGAGGAAAGAGCTCTGGGTCTTACTAGGCGTGTTCTTAAGATTCTCCTTCCTTTAGGTCTGCGTGTCCAAATAACCACTAAGAGTGATATCTACCTCCGTGATATAGACCTGATTTCCAAGCATAATGTAGCTGTTAGTGCAACAATTACTACACTTGACAGTTCTTTGGCCAGAAAGTTAGAGCCTCGTGCCCCGTCGCCTCAATCCCGTCTAAAAGCACTCGAAAAACTTAGTAAGTACAATGTTCCTTTCTCCGTGAGAATAGATCCGATAATACCTTTTCTGAATGATGATGCAAATGAATTAAGAGAGCTTGTAAGAACAGCGGCGTCCATCGGCGCAAAACATATTGTCACTTCAACATACAAGGCTAAACCTGATAATTTTAAAAGAATGATAGATGCTTTCCCCGAGTTAGAAGAACGCTGGATGAAACTTTATTTTCCGAAGGGAAAGATCAAGCGAAGCTACGCTTATTTACCCACCGAGATAAGAAAGAAAATCTTGTGGCCAGTTGTCGATGAGGCCAAAAAGCTCGGTCTCACATACGCAACTTGCAGAGAAAATCTAGTGACACCAGAGTATTTTTATGCTCCTTCTTGTGATGGGACACATCTAATCCCAATAAGATTAGAACCAAAGAGGATCTCCTCGCAAATAAAGAGTCTTACGGAATTTCTTACTGTAAAGTAGATTAGCACTCTAGGTTTAGCTCCTTGCACCATTTTCTAGCAAGCAAAACTATCACTATGTACATCACAACTGCAAGTAGTATGACAAAGATTGATATAATTTCCTTCAGGAAGATCCTACTCACCCTCTATGCTAATTGTTACTTTGGATGTTCTAAATGGAACCATAAACATCACTGGTACATATCCTATCGCGACTATAAGTGCCGAAACGCTAATCGCAACGAACCCACCATATATATCCAGGAGAGGCCCCACAACAACCGCCACTAAGAACGCTGAGAAATGAGTACCTGTCATACCATATTGGAACACAAAACCACTCATTTGGGGCGGACAGTAATCCGCAATCAATGCTTCCCAAGCAACGAAATTCCAGCCCTCAAAGAAGCCTAATAAAGATGATAGAATCACTACCCCATAGAGTTCTGGGTTACTTGATGCTATCAACTTCCCAATAGTTGTGGGGCCTACTAGCCACAAACTAAGCACCAATAAAAACCCCGTGAGCGAGATGTAGTACCCCTTTCTATGACCTATCCTATCCGTGTATGCTCCCATAAAAAAGGCACCTATAGCAGCAGCGAAGGCAAAGGCCGCCATGGTTGCACCGACGATTGGGATTTGCTCTAAGTACCCGGAGAGAGTTGCAGGTTTCCCTAGACCTAACACACTTCTAACAATCTCACCTAAGAGCCCTCTGTTAGGATCTAATGCATATGCAGCACCACCAAAGAACGCCAAGAAGAAAAAGCTAGTTGATGCCCTGATATCCAAGAACGTCCTAGCAAAAACTTCCTTTGAGAACCTTCTCTCCCTTACTAGAGGAGGCTCGCTTAAGAACAGCATCATTATAACTGGTAAGGAATAAACTATAAATATTAGCCAGCCCAGGAACCACCCATAAGCAATAACTATCATCGTTGTCACTATTGAAGATAATGCATAGCCGATAGCGCGAGCTGCCCAACCACCTCCCAATCCTAGGCCATGCCAATCAGGAGGAGCAACATCGATAAGCAGAGCATCAGCTCCGATATCAACAAACGCGTCTCCCGTTAACGCTATTAGCGCTCCTAGAAAAATAATCCATAAATTCGTAGTAGCCATTATTATCAGTATTCCTAAAACCCTGAATATCTGGCCCATGAGTATCCATAGTCTACGTCGCATCCTGTGGATCATCGGTGTTAAGTCGATTAGTAAGCCAAGTATGAATTTGAAGTTCCAAGCTATATAGGCCATCGCTATGATGAAAGCTATTTCCCCTGCAGTAACATTAAATCCGAGTGTGGGGTCTCTCAGGTATAGTGGGAGAAATATTCCTAGGGATCTAAAAGACCCCTCCGAAAAGTAAACCGCTGCATAGCTCAGTGCTAGGACTCTCAATGATTGTGTCGTCCTTTCTTTCATAAGTCTCCACCGAGTTCGACGAGATTTTAATATGTATGTACTAGGCTTTTAGAATAACACATATTTGATTAAAAGACAGATAAGCTAGTTATCCATTATCCCTTCATCGCTTAATAACTACCCCTATGCTGGTACCGATGATTTGGTGCTCGCTATGCTCTTCACACCCGAACTATCCATGTTTTCTTTACCCATAAGAAAGAAAACCAAAACCACTATTCTAGGCGTTCCATTTGATAGTTCTCAGTCTGTCTTTGCTGGTGCCCGACACGGACCCTTAGCCATAAGATTTGCGTCTACTACACTAAATGATTTTAGCTTACTGTTTAGGAGAAGGGTGAGTGAATTCTCTATATCTGATTGGGGGGATGTCGAAGTTGTGTATGGTGACTTCCATAAAACACAGCAATTGGTCCACAAGGCTCTCGACTCAATAAATGCTGAGAAATATCTCTTCTTGGGTGGTGATCACTCAATAACAATAATGACTGTTTCCTATCTGCATAATAGAGTAGGAACATATGTTCACGTCGATGCTGACCCTGATTTCGAGGAATCATACCAAGGCTTCCAGTATTCTCACGGATGTACTCTGAGACGCGTGGGTGAGATTATAGGGTTCGAGAAAGTTATCTTGGTTGGATATAGAGCAACACTACCCGAGGAGCTCAAGGCTCTGGAAGATTTTGGTGTTGAGGCCTATTCCACATATGATATCTACGAAGATGAATCCATACTGAAAAACGCATTCAAAAAGGCTGATTATCTATCTCTCGATCTCGATGTTTTTGACCCCGCCTATGTCCCCGAAGTCGGAACACCCGAACCCTTCGGTCTTACACCACACCAGTTTCTGCGGAATATAAAATACTTACAGCCAAAATTTGTAGATATCGTTGAATTGACAACAACACGACTAAATAGCATAACTGCTGTGTTTGCAGCAGGAATAGCACGCGAAATTTTAATAGCAATGAACCGCTAAACTTTTACTTGCGTAGATCGGATACAACTGGGGAAAACGGATTACTATTTGCCATTTTATTATCACATGACTTTTAAGAAATTAAGTTGAACAGATCATAACTACGTAGGTTCTCTCTATGAAGAAGGAATACATACTTTCGAAGATCATACTGAAACGCCTCGCTCACGGCGCAAAATTCGAAGAAGTTAAGCCACGATCGCGTATGGAGTGGTTCGCGGCAGCTAAGTTCTACAGAGAACTTCTATACCTCTCGAAGAATGCTAAGCATATTTTTCTTTTTGGTCGTTGTGCGATATTATCTTTTCTGAATGCCTCTATGCCCTATGCGGCAATAAGGATTTTCAGTCATATCACAAGAAGACTACTGCTGCTTGGATATTCTCCCAAAAACCTTGAGGAACTTATTGGGTTATTTGCAGGCGAGATCAGGGATGCTGCCAAGATCATTTATCTGCGAGAACTATTCATGTACGATCCTCAGAAAAACACACGACTTCTTGAAGTCCTAATCTCTAGGGGCTTGGTTTCCGTTGAGGATAGGATTCTTGCTAGGGAAATTGTGCGTGTTTTGCTTCGGGGTGGTCTGAGAGACCTTTGTTTAGACTTCATAGCGAAAATAGGAAGCATTGACCCTAAATTTTATCCTCGATTACTGGGGATAGCATTGGCGTTTCTTAGTGATGATGAAACCCATAGACACCTTAATGCACTTCTGGAAAAAGATCTAAATATGTTTCTGGCAGCTCTGTGGGAATATGTTAATGAAGTAGAAGGTATTCCCCAGTTCATATTTAGTATCCTGTCCGATGTCTTGCACAGGATAAAATCTGGCAGGGAAGCCGATATTCTTTCAAGGATACTGGCGGTCATCATCAAGAAGACTAAGACCCCATCTTCCATAGCTGATCTAGAATACATCATAAGCAGACTTTACAGTTTTGGGGCTAAGGACGGACTCGTAGAGTTATCTCTTATCTATGCGAAAAACCTGCTTAAATATAACCCATCAAGGAGCCTCATATTTCTGGATCTCGCAATAAACCTTTGCTATGAAAATAATGATCCCAACTCAGTACCTGAAGTTATCGGAGATTACCTCTTTACAGCTTTTCAACTAGGCCTATTTTCTTGGCTTAAAAAAGTAGCTGAGCTACTCTACTCAGAAAACAAAGTCCCCGGTGTGCAACATCTAAAGATTTGGCAGAGGCTTATTGAGAATATTCCAGACAAACATGCCGGAGAGAAAATCCTAGAAATTGTTAACGCCATATCTCCTCTTGTAGGTGATCCCAAACATCGAGTAGGCGTCCAAAAACTTATTTGCCTAAATATCTGCCCAGAGCGGGATGTTCATAAGACTTTAGACAACATCCTTGACCTTAAAGATTCGCTGTATATCATCCTTGCCATAAAATACTTAACCAAAAGAGGCCTTACAGATGAAATAAATTTGATTCTGGAAAGACTTACAGAAATCCATCTTCCCACCAAGGATCTTAGCGAGATACTATTTGCAGTTGCCTTGAAAGCAACACAACACGATCAAAGAGAACTCCTTCTCCGTGTTTTAGACACAGCAAAAAAGATTTTGTTGATTAGAAATGAGCAGGCATATGCTTCCCTTCTTATGGAGATTGCGAATAGTGTTATCGATAGGGATGAGAGACTTGGAATGAAGCTTTTGGATGAAGCAGCTGGATTCTTCGAAAAATCTGGTATGTACTGGATGAGTATTAATGCTCTCGCGATAATATCAGCCCATAACGCATGCAACACTCTTAACATAGCGCTCATGTGAGGTCTCATTCTTTCTGTGGTTTCCAATCCTCTAAATTTATATTTTCTTAACCATTAACTTTAGTTAATGGCTATAACATAATCATTTATGATAATCTTTTCTATAGGTGATAAACTTTGTCAAATTTGGCATCTGATAAGATACCGGGTATTCAACGCGTTGCTACTACGCGTGAAGTTGTGGAGGGGCTTAAAAAGCTTACTGAGACCTGGAGAGCACGATTAGCATTATCGTTCCTTCTGCGTAAGGATAAGACCAAAAGAACATATGTCGAGTACTTGCTAGCTATGTATCGCGGTGAGAAAGTTAAGGCTCCCCTGGCCGCTCGATTGGCCTATCCCCTCTTTAAATATTACATGGATAAAATCATAAGAGAATTCGACGTCGACAAAGATGAGTTTCTCGATACTATTGAGGCACCATATGCTAGGAAAGTAATAGCCAACCTGCTCAAGGGCTTCAAGATTTTTGGCGTGCGTGTTCCATTTACATCTGGAGCCCCCATACTTGTAGTTTGGGACTTCACATACCGATGTAATCTCAGATGTAAACATTGTTATGCCTCCGCTGGAGTAAATTTTCCAGAGATGAGTGTGGAGGAGAGACTAAAAGCATTAGACATCCTAGTCGATGCTGGGGTGGCAATGCTGGCACTTTCAGGTGGCGAACCGCTTCTCGGACCAGGTTTCTGGGAGGTTTTGAAGCGAGCGAATGACTATGGCATGTACTTAGCTATGGCTACTAACGCTACTCTAATCACCGATGAAATCGCTAAGAGGCTGGCGAAGAATGGTCTTGTTTTTGCTCAGGTGAGCTTAGATTCTCCCGATCCAAAATTCCATGACGAGTTTAGAGGTGTTCCGGGAGCTTGGGAAAAAGCTGTTAGAGGAATACGAAATCTCAAGAAATATGGAATACTCGTGGAGGTCTCTATGGTAATCACTAAGAAAAATTATAGAGATGTTCCCAAAATGCTTAAGTTCGTTAAGAAGGAACTAGGAGTTGATATGTTTATGGCTTACAACTTTATTCCAACGGGTCGGGCGAGGAACATAGTTGATTGGGATCTCACACCAGAGGAGCGTTGGGAAGTCCTAGGATACTTGGCTGATGAACTATATGAGGGCTTCTCCGCTGCATCAACCGCTCCTCAATATGCTGTTGTTGCCTATAAGAGGGGGCTGGAACTTTCGGGGAAACCTATGATTGCTGGTCATTTCTATACTATTGATTGGAGGTCGGAGCGTTTTGGTAGTATGCTGGAGTTTTTGGGCGGATGTGGTGCTGGGAGGGTATATCTAGCATTGGAACCCAATGGCGATATTTATCCATGTGTATTCTTTAGAAAGAAAATTGGCAATATACTTCAAGACGACTTTGAGGAGCTTTGGAGAAATAATGAGCTCTTAGAAATGCTACGAAACCGAGATCTGCTCAAGGGAGAATGTGGGAGTTGCCAGTACAAGTATGTGTGTGGTGGATGCAGAGCACGAGCATATAACTACTTTGGCGATCCCTTAGCCCCAGACCCCGGGTGTATCTATGCTAAGCCTAGCTGGGAGAGATTACTACTTGAGTTAAGCGGGAAGGTAATTCCTGCACATCATCCCTCAGACTCAAGAAAACTTCGATAGATTGAAAGAAGCTTTTTCGCTAGTGCTTCCCAACTCATATTTTTTTCCACAAACTTTCTACCTTCGATTCCCATCTTATTAGCCTTCTCAGGGTGGTCAAGTAGCCATAATATTTTCGATGCCAAATCCTTCTCATCAAATGGATCTGCTATCAGCCCATATCTTCCTATCATCCTGTGAGCCCCTGCATATTTTGAGACCACAACGGGCCTTCCACATGCTAAGGCTTCAATAGCTACCATACCGAATAGATCATATCTCGATGGGAGCACAGTTAGCGCTGATTTTGCGTAATATGTTGGGAGTTCCTCATTAGGTATCCGCCCAGTTTGGATAATATTCTTCTCCACCTTGCCTTCACGCGCTATGCGCCATATCTCTTCTCTTACTTGCTTCTCAATATGAGTAGGCTTTAGAGAACCACCACCTACTATTAAGTAGACATCGCTATGTTCCATAACCACATATGGAAAAGCTCTAACTAACAAATCAAAACCTTTCGTCCATTCAAATCGGCCTGTCGTAAATATGTATTTTTCTGGTAATTTGATGTTCATGACATTCTCTGGACTAAAATATTTTGTATCGACCCCAGGAGGGACGACCTCAAACTTCCTATTAATACCATAGAGCCTACTTACATATTCTTGCTCTACGGGAGATGCCGAAACTATGAGATCTGCCTCCGCTAAGATTTTTTTCTCAATATTGATTCTGATCTCGAATCTATAGTCAACTTTTTTGCCTAATTCTCCTAGGAAAAGCCTTTTTATCAGACCTAGTGAGTGAGATGTATGAGCTATGGGAACATTAAGTTTTTCTTTAAGTTTTAAAGCAACATAGCCTGCGTCCCAGTAATGTGAATGAATTATATCATATCGTAGACTCTCATTAGCTACGAATCTAGTCAAATTTTCAGAATACTCATCGAGATATGGATAGAGCTCTTCCTTCCTAAGGAACATATCTGGTCCACAGGGAATTCTAATAATCCTAACTTTCTTTGAGACATACTCTATTCGCCCTCGACCTTCGAACAATCTGGTAAATATATCAATATTAATACCAAGCTTAGCAAGATGCTTAGCCATCTCTATTACGTATACTACTTGACCGCCGGTGTCTGTGAGTCCTAGCTTAGGAACTGGATCAACATAACCATGAATACTTATAAAAGCAATACGCATAGTAGCACCTCAATAGCTAAATAATCAGTTCAACTAAACATTATATCTCTTTCAATCAGACCCGAATTCAAAGATTCGTTTACGTTTCTCTGCATACTTGGTAATCATCCTCAAATACGTGATAATCTCTGTGAAGAGTTGGCTACCTGATTCAGTGATAAAATAATATCTTCGGGGAGGGCCTAATGTTGATTTTCTCCAGATACTTCTTATTAATCCATCTTTTTCCATTTTCCTTAACATACTGTAAAGCGTACTCGTATTTACTGTTATTTTCCCTTCAGAGAGTTCCCTAATAATTTTAGCTATTTGATATCCATAAATGGGTTTAGGACTAGACCCAAGAATCAGAAGAATCAATAATTTATTTACGCTAGATAGGAATTTCCGTCTAACACGTCTAGATGGGCCTCTAATTGACATATAAACACCCTAACATTCATCAAGTCTAAAGCAAAATGTTACCACTAGAAGCAAAATAGAAAAGTATAAAAATTATTAGTGCTGATAAGCAAAACATTATGGGATCCAGAGACTATAATTATTTATACTATACCATATTATGATATAGTTTTATAAATAAAAAGTCTTACCATACATTATGAGATGCATTAGGGATAACTAATTCGAGGCTCAAATAAACGATTAAAAATAACATTTGAGACAGAATCGGGTGGTGTAAAAGTAAAAATGTGTTAATGTAAGTTAGCAAATTTCGGGTAAATTTATTCAAAATTGTTTTTACTCAAATGAATCCACTTATTTTTTTAACAATACATCTATGCCGATGCTAGCTCCTCATCATAGTATATGTCTTCTTCGGGGGGTATTCTCTCGACCAAGCCTCTGGAGCCCCTAAGGGTTTCTATACGGAATAGTGTTGAGACATACCACCCATCTCTCGGTATTTTCCTTAGTTGCTCGGGTAGTATTTGCCATGCGTGCATCTTCTCCATGTATCCCCAGTTTATATATTCCGAAAAGTCTGGTATTATCTCCGTTATCACAACGTTGAATTCTGTGAGGAGAAGCTTCTGTAATTCTCGCCACTTGTCTATTGAGGCATCCATTAGTGTCAGGTAGAAATAGCCAGAACATCGCTCTCCTTTAAGCGTAGCTATTCCTCGACCTATGAAGACTCGCAGACCCTTTATGCTTTCTAGGGGGTCTGTTTGGAATGTGTCGAATTTTTTGTATAGATTTTCAGGTAGTGGGTTTCTAAGGTCTTCGGTGTACACCTCAATTTTGAGTCCATATTCATCAGCAGTTTTTGTTATAAACCTCGTCAATCTCTCATCTATATCTATAACAGCTATTCTTCTAGCAAGACCCGTTAAGCCTACTGCTATTGATACTAAGTCGTCATCTCCTAGAATTATTATGTCTCTGCCCTTTAGATCCCCTCTATAGTGCATATATGCAACTCTCGCAAGTGTTGTTTCTGGCGTTACATATCCTTGATCATATTGCTGTATCGCCTCTGGTCTGTTTCTTTGTATCTTCATAAACTCTTTGATAACATCTTCGCTTAGAATCTCACTAAAGACCACTGTTCTGCCTCTGCAGCGATCGCACATTTTAAAATTGAGCTCATATCCTACTTCCTCTAAAAATCTTTTCCCCTTATCTGTGAGCCTAATTCCATGATCGTACTCGATGAAACCTCTTTTTTCAAGCTCTTTTACTATTTCAATTACAAGATTTAGTGCTTCTCTAGAATATCTCGCAGCCCAAAATATATCATCAGCTATGCTAATCGCAGCTAAAACGTTCAAAACCGATCGGGGATATGCAGGGATTTTCGTTTTTTCTTCAACAATTCTAGCAATCTCCATCAATAATTCTCTATTTTCATCCATAGATAACACCGTTGAACCCAGAGGATTTTATTTTGATTTTTAGCCAGAATAAATTTTGCGTCCCAAACAGGTGTTATCAAGAACTATCAGTATATCAAATTTTAAAGAAGTGTTGTTAAATAGCACTTCAATTTAAGTATATAAAGATTTTTATTACTTCTCTGCATAGCTTCTTTGGGTGGGAGATATGCTAGGGAGACATATAATATTGGAGCTACATGGAGTGGACAGAAAACTCCTAGACGACGAGGAATTCCTAGAGAAACTACTTATCAGAGCTGCTAGAGAGGCTGGTGGCACCGTGCTTGCATACCACTTCCACAAATTTAATCCACATGGTGTCACCGGCATTGTGGCTATCGCAGAATCGCATCTTTCCGTACATACTTGGCCTGAGTTTAACTATGCGGCTATAGATGTTTTTACATGCAGAGGCATAGACCCATATAAGGCTACCGAGATTATCATCGAAGCTTTGAAGCCTGAAAAGTACTTCACAATAACCCTCTCACGGGGGGAGCCATATACCGAAGAACGAGATGCTTGATGGCCCCGAGGAGGGGTCATCGGAAAACCTCCTCGGGGTCAGCAGAACGGCGCCTTTGGCGCCCAAAATCGATGTTATCTCTTCTTCTTTTTTAGATTCTTTGGGGAATATCTTTTTTAATGGCTTCTATGCATATAAAGTCTTTTGGTTCTAGTCCAGCCTCAGCGATTTTCGTTATCTTGAAACCTGTTTCTTTGAGCATGGCTATAATTTCGTCAATTGTGTAGAACTTTGCTGAGGAATAAAATCTGTGCCCCCTACTAGCTTTTTCTAAGTATAGTTGGCCTAGGGGATAGTCCCTGGGAATCAGACCTATATACAGTTTTCCCTCATCCCTTAATACTCGATTCGCCTCTTTAAGAACAGCAATTGGATTCTCAACAAAACATATTGTTACGATTATAAATACTGCGCCAAAGAAATTATCGGGAAATGGTAGTTTTTCTCCTCTCCCTATAATCGATATTATTCCTCGCCTCCTAGCAAATCTTATCATGTTCTCTGCTGGGTCTACTCCGTATTCTATGCCCAGCTCGTATGCGAAGCGGCCTGTACCGACTCCTATTTCGAGCCATGGTTTGGGCGCATCCACGATTCTTCTGAAACACTCTACCTCTTTCATAAATTCTTCTTTATGCTCCTCATACCACCTATCATAATCCTCCGCATACATATCAAAGATTTTCTCACTCATAAACAACACCTAATCCAAATAATCTTGCTACATGGCTAAGTTCAGAGATATGATCCCCATATATCATAACTATGTGGTGTGCAAATTCTCCAGAAAAGATACTTATCGGTTTTCTTTCGATTTCCACTACAACTTGGTTCCTGCAGAATTCCTCGGAAAATTTCTTTCCCCTCACAATACGACCTCTTGCTAGGAACATCTTGGTGAAGCTAGGATCCACTTTGAGTATAGTTACCACAGTATTCTCTTTGAAATCTCCCTGAACTGCGTAGCCTTTACCAGTTTCAAAGTGAGAAACCAACTTCGCTACGGATTCGAAAAGTTTTGAAGCCGCTGTACAGTGCGCTAAAATGAGCTTATTTTCTTCGTTTATTGTTATGGGATTCGCCATAAATGGGAACTCGCCAGTTATCTCCCTAGCGAGAAGCATTGTCACTATCGCGGCTAGATCGGCCTCACATCCAAAAATTTTGCCTTTGTCTAAGAGGTCCGAAACTATTAGACATGGTGTGGCATCTGTTCTTAGAATTATTGGAAAGCATCTTATACCCCCCGCAACAGCACCCTCACATAATTCCATAGCCACTGAATACATCTTAGCGATAGTCTCATCAACATTGGCTCCGACTTTAGCTTCCTTCGGCATATCAGATATTCTCCTCAGGATCTCTCTATTTGGTTTGGCGTTTTCTAGTTTTTTCAGAAACGCCTTAAGTGGTATTGTTTCCACAGTCAATCCAAATTTCTCATTAAGATTTTTGACCTCATATCCCTCTTCGCTTAGGTATTCTTCTGGCACTCCTATAAGCACTATCTTTCCAGGCGTAAGCGAAATTAGTCTCTTAGTCCCAAGAATGACCTTTCTTATCGTATTCCAAGGCAACTCGTGGACATCTCCATGTATGTGCCATATCCTCTTATTGGCTCTCGAGAGAATATATAATGCGTGAAGAGCCGATGCTAAAGCGTTTTGCTTAGTATTTGATATTAAGATTAGTATATTTCCGAGCTCTCCTAGTCGGGTTATTAGTCTTCTAGTACCCCCAGTAAGTACCATTGCTATCAGAATCCTAAAGTTCTTCAGTTTTTCAATAATTTTTTCTAAGGAATTCTCATCCAATACGATACCGAAGTCGTCTTGATAAACACCATGTAGAGCTTGTCTAGCATATTTATACACATCCTTTATCGCCTCTGATTGGTGGCGTGTCGCGACTCCTATTAGAGCTATCATGGACTAGGCACCACCAAGGATTCTCCAAAGCTCATCAATCGGTGGTGAAGCAATCCGGATTCTTTCACCTGACCTCTTAATTAGAGTTCTTCCGCTCTCCTTAATATATCCTATTATCGACGCATCTATGCTTTCTTTCTTGAGAGTTTTGATGGCCTCATCAGCATATTCTCTGTGAATAGCAGCGATTAGTGTGCCCGAGGAGATAAGTTTTAGTGGATCTATCTTGAGATTCTCTGCTAGTGCCTCTGTTTCTTCTCTAACAATAACATTCTCTTCATAGATCTCAAAGCCTACTTTTGATGCTTCAGAGATTTCATATATGGCACCCAATACGCCGCCTTCGGTAGCATCGTGCATTGCATGTATTTTGTCTATGCCTATCCTCAAAATTGTTTGAACATCTTTGCCTATGCTGATCATTTTTTTGAGCTCTGAGGTTTTCCTTAGAAGTTCTTTTGGTAGCCCCAACTTATGCCCAATCTCTCCTGCGAGTATCCAAGTACCCTCAATCCCCGCACCTTTTGTCATTATAATCGCATCGCCGGGTCTAGCATTTCTATTTGAGATATACTTTCCTGGAATCAATGGTGTTCCTATCATTGTTCCAACAACTACTATTTCAGTGACTCTATCCGTAAGTTCTGTATGTCCAGCTATGAGGGAGGCTCCAATCTCCTTTAATCCCTCTCTAATACTGTACATCACGGATAATATGTTGTCTTCTGTGGAGTTTCTTGGGAAGAGAAGTGTGACCACATACCATCTCGGTTTTCCAGCACATGCGTATATATCATTTGCATTCACATGTACTGAGAGCCAGCCAATATCCTTTGATGTGCCAGTTATGGGATCGCAGGCCGCTATCACTACATTATCCTTAGTTCTCACGATTGCTGCGTCTATGCCTATTCCTGGCCCTATGAGAACATCCTCGCCCATCGGCGCCAAGCGTAGTATTCTCTGGAGAACTTCCATAGGTATTTTCCCAAGAGGGAGTCTTCGCAATTCACTCTGTACCTCCCATAGCCTTAAACCATCTCTTCGCTGTGAGAAGTTCTATTACCTTATTTGAGGGTGTAGACGAATCGACATATATTAATTTGTTTATCTCTAAGTGCATGAGTTCTGCGTATATTTCGTGTTTTGAGACCGATTTGTATTGTTCCATGAGTTTGTTAATAAGTTCTCTTTCTGTTATTCTTCCTCCCTTCTTCTCCAGTATTTCTAGAATAGCTATTCGAAGCGGTCTTTCCCATATAGTTGTTTTTCTGCTTCTTGATGTCATTTTTCCCACCAGTTATGATACACCAATAGCTCTGATTAGGGTGTGATAGATTTCTTCTATTTGCTTAAAGTTTCCGCGAAGGAAGCTAAGAAGTTCCTTTATGTCTTCGTCAGCGTGAGCAAATAAAAGTTTGTTTCTTATGTCCACTAACCGTAGAAGCATTCCCTCATACTCCTTGTCAACTATCCCACTTCTAATCAGAAAAAGAAAGAGATCGTTATAGTTTAGTGGATTATGGTCTTTAATGATGGATAGGTAATTAGCTAGACTAAGCAAGCCTTGAACCAGGAAGAGGGTTGCTCCCTTCAAAGCATATGTTTTTGTCTCAGACTGCACAATCTCGCTGTCCTCCTTCTCCAAGATCTCCTTTAGAGTTTTGAATGCGTCTTCTATCATCCTATAAGGTCTCTTTAGGATTCCCTCTTCGCGATCAGCGGACATAAAAACACCTGTTCTAGGGCCTAAGGTGTTAAGATTTCCTTAACTCTCCTTTTTATGATCAGACTCATTTTCTCATTAACAAAAAACTGGAAATCCATGCTCACCGTCAATATTCCCGCCAGTATCGCATCGCTGAGATCCTTATCTGATACATAGAGAATTTTTGATTTTTCTTTTACCTGCTTGAGATGCTGAGGATGTAGGTCTGAAACAAAGAGCACAGTGCACTTCGCTGGTTTGAACAAGTAGCTGAAATTGTCCTCAATCTCCTTTCTTTCTTCTGGGCTTAGCTCTTTAGACGCAAGGATGTATATTGTTGATTTCTCTATTCCTTTGAGTTCATATATCAGTATTATGCCAAATCTCTCAGCCATCTTTCTTAATTCCTCCTCGGCTTCACCACTCAAAACCGTTCCCCTCGTAGTAGAAAGCCTTAAAATTTCTAAATGCTATTTAGCAGATTTAACACTATCTATATCCGATTCTATACTTAAAAAAGGATTTAGGGCTACATCAATTTTGTCTTAGGACGAAGCGATGTGTCGGGTCTTCTGTTTAAGCCACAGAATCACTTCGGTGATAATACTTCTGATATATCTAGCCATGTATCTAAGACCCACCAACCGGTGTATTATCATTAGTATTAGGAGAAGTACTATTAATACTACGATCAATATAAATGTTGTGTATCCTATATGTGCTATTATCGCTGCTAAGAATATGTATGCTAGCCCATATAGATACCCTAGAGATCCATTGATTAGTAGCCATTTTATACTTACTTTATAATAGTCATTATTCGATATTGGATGTCCTCCCTTCCGGGCGGCAGATAATGCTAATAAATTCTGAGGGGCTGAGTATGGGTTTAATCCACCTCCAATATTGCATGCTAATATTAGAAGCATCCAGAAGAGCCCCGCGTATGGAGCATATTGAGCCTTGTCGAGTAGTATTTTAACAATTGGTATTAGCACTAGGACATAGGGGATATTATCCACAAAGCCACTAATTATCACCGAGATCCAGAAGAGGAGAGACAGAAGAATTATAAAGTTCCCCCCAGAGATTCCTATTAGGCCATTCGCTATGCCTTCTAATATATGGGTCTCGGATAGAGCGGCAACAATAATATAGAATCCGACAAAGAAGAGAAGTGTGTCCCAGTCTACATCTCTAAGAAGCTCATCTGGTTTCGAATATACAGCTAGGCAGAGAACCGCAAATAATAGCGATACTATTATCAGGACCCTAAAAACGATGAACCCCATAATCATCCCCACTATTGCTATTGCCGATAGATAGAATTCTGTCCTATCCTTAACGAAGAGCCATTCATCCAATTCCATTATTGCTAATGCTCTAATAGGATCTACAGTCCTCTGAGGCGAAAAAACTCTGAACAAAAGCCACGTACTTATCAAAAAGGAAATTGCTGCGAATGGCAACAAGTTAACTATGAAGAACCCGAAGGTGAGTCCAGTTTCCTCGGCTATGATGATATTAGGAACAGCTGATATTAGAGTTGATGAGGCACCAACGTTCACAATGAATATCTCCATAATTATGTAGGGCTTCGGATCTATTTTCAGGATATCACATATTGCGAGTGTCAGAGAAACAACCACCAACACAGTCGCTATAGCTATTACGGCGATATTTGCAAGAAAGGTAAATACAGCTAGTATGAAGTACAGTTTTATTGGGTCGCCACCAGAGAGCTTTGCCACTTTAACACCTATGAAATAGAATAATCCTGATCTCAGACCTAGAGAAGCCACAATTATTATTCCTAGAAGCGTTAGTATTGTATCAAGCTCTACATGATGAATAAAATATCCCAGGTCGTAACCACTTAGGAAAAACGCAATAAGGATAAGGGTTGCTCCTAGGAGGGCTGCCGTTGCTCTTGTTAGGAGTTCAGTAGCTATAAGAAATATTGCCAGTATAAAAACTAGGAGGGAAACTATTGCCAGTATACTTAGACCAACGAGGACACTTATTATCACCGTTAGACATACTAACCCTACTAGCATGCCTAGTAGTCTATTCGATACCCTCCTCTCTATCATCGATAATACCCATGCAATAGTTATCAGATGTCTCTTCGACGCTGTGAGCAAATGCTCAATTGAATACTGTCTATTGCATGTTCCCCATTATTTTATCGATATGGATATGAGTTAATAATTTTAGGTGGTTAATCTTGAATGCTAGCAACTTAGTAACACAAAAACTCTTGAAAAAAGCAAAAAGTTACCTTCATAATACATATGCTCCTTACTCTAAGATAAGAGTTGTTGCTGTGCTGGAAACTGAGAAGGGGATCTTCATAGGGACAAACATAGAGAACGCATCATACAGTTTAACGATATGTGCTGAGCGTACAGCATTCTTTAAAGCTATTTCGGAGGGAGCAAGAAGGTTCTATAGGATCCTGATATATTCTCCCGACATAATACCATATCCCTGCGGTGCGTGCAGGCAAGTGATGAGCGAATTCGTTGATGATGACTTTGAGGTCATAATATGTTCAGAAAACAAAAAACCGATATTGTTAAGGTTCGCAGAATTATTCCCATATAGGTTCTCTATTTCTGAGACATACGGCGCCGAATATGGATAAACCAAACCAGCAAAGTCCAGGCGAGAACCTTAAACGCATAGTTTATGTTATAGCCAGTCTTTGCTGATGTCTCAACATATTGAACCGGAAAGCCCAGGACTTTAGACAGGCTCTCAGCATATCTTTTTCCAGCTTCTGGTGGGAGACATCCAGGTTTTATTCCACGAAGATCTACTTTATTTCCAACCAGTATAAATGGGTATACTCCTGCATTCTTCCAGAACTCCTCAATCCAATTTTTGACATTGTAGAATGTTTCGGCTCTGGAAACATCAAAAACAACGATAGCTCCTTTAGCACCGCGGTAATAGACGGGTCTTATACTCCCAAATGTCGGTTGTCCAGCAATATCAAATATTTGCCAAATGAAATGAGCCCTGCCCAGTTTAGGAAACTCATATACCTCCTTCTTCACATAGAAATCGGCACCAATCGTAGCTTTGTAGTTACCTTTGAAGCCTTCTCCTAAATAGCGTTTTGCAATAGAGGTCTTACCAACAGCACCATCACCAAGAAAAACGATTTTTGCACGGACAGTTATTGGTTTTAACATGCTGACCAACCAACAGTACCCACTGAGTATCTTTTCCAAGCTACCTAGTTAATATACTTAGATACAATCAATCTACATAATATAACACATAAAAACAGCCTTTATATCCTCCAGTACGCAAAAACCGTGAATAAAAGAACACTCACCTATACACATCCAGAAAATAAGATCATAATGCTGAAACCCTTAGAGAATATCCTAACTCATTCCATAGAATCCACAATGGGGGCTGATAGCACGATTATGAACACCAAATGATGTTGATGATGACAGCATAGTATAGTTCCTCGGAACATATGGAGGTTTCTTAGATATAGCTTCGTTTTTAAATAGTTCATTTGATATTAGACAAGTAGCAAACATACTAGCAAACGGTGAAAAACAATGGCCGAAAGCGAAATTCCCACGATCTACGTAGGCAAAAAGCCTATTGTAAGATATTTGATGGCTGCCATATCAATATTGCTGAACGAAAAACCCGAGAAGATAAGAATCAGTGCTCGTGGCCGCATGATCAGTAAAGCTGTCGACGTAGCCGAAATGCTAAGAACACGCTACCTACCAGGAATCGTCGACATAGAATTTATTAAGACAGGTACTGAGGAACTAGAGAACCCCAATCAGCCTGGAAAAATGAACAGAGTATCCACAATAGAGATCATCCTCAAGAGAACTGGTGAGATCTCAATCTCCAAATAGATTCCTAACTGTATTGCACCATTGTACCACTACCTCTTTTTTTCTATCTTGTTCCCCAGCAGATATTTAGGCTATCCTCCCAATCGGAATTCTTCCCATACAATAGTTAGGAGACCAAATTTATTTATCGGTGTTGACTCATCGGTCGCCGAAGTGAAAATTAAAATTTGCTAATACTATACACGCCAAGCGCATTTGTGTAGTAGGCGTTCTTGCAAAACTAAGGGTAAATGTGATAACGATGGCAAACAAATAGAAGATAGAAAAACCTATCTCAAGATAATACTCAAATCTGAACAACTTCAACAGAAAGACATCACCTACACCATATTTCATGTGCCGCCTTATGGGTTTTGTTCTGTTTGGTGTTGCAGGTTAGGTTTCCTCTAAGCCTTCTCGCTGATTACGCTTTGATATTCAAAGTTATCCCCCATTTTCTTTTGTTTAATCCTAGGACTCGAATTTTTGGGTTTCCTACGGAATTAGCGATTAAGGCTCCGCTTCACCATCTGCATACCACACACAATAGGACTGGGATATGGAGAAAAGCAGACCAAATAACTACCACACAAAAAGAGAAGGAAGAAGAGGAGAAGCAGTCCCTCAATAGAAAGAAAAAAGAAGGATTGCTAGAGTTATTGCTGAGTGTAGGCGGAATTCATCAAGCGTTTTATTGATAGATTTCTAAGGGAGCTTGAGCCAAGAAATCGTACTAAGCGACAATCCTATAATAATATATAATACGGTAAACAAAAAATACGGGACTCTTTGACCAATTTTCTACTCCACTATCGTTACAATGCCTTTGAATCTGCTATCGAAAGTCATGAGGTAGAGTATTCCATATCGCTCCATTATTGCGATTGTTGTAGCGTCGGTAAAGCTCAACATTTTATCTTGATATTTCTGCATGATTTTCCATGCTCTCTCAAATATCTCGTGGTCCACGAATATTATTCTTATCCTTGGCGATGATAATATGTAATCCCCCACATCGACAGCCAAATCCATTCTTTTTGTTCTAACCAGTGCAAGTGTTACGGCCTCGTCAAAGATATAATCTGATGTGTATATTGTTCCAAATTCTCCCCTTAGTGCTCGGCACATCAGTTTCTTTGCCCTTTCGTGATGTACGTCATCAGCATTTCTTATAGCCACGAAAACCCCAGTATCAACAAATACTCCCAGTGGTGATCACCCGTAGAGATACTCGTCTATTCTCGTTGAGGAATCTTTTATACCCCATCTCTTTGGTTTGTCGATAAGTACCCATGCTGGATCCTCCTCAAGAGGTACATCACCCACTAGTTCTTCAATAAATTTCTTATCCCGAATAGCGTGCAATATGGCCTTCTCAACAAATCTCTTCTTATCAATCTTTATGCCCTTCTGTAATAGTAACAATGCAAGATATTCCTCCAACTTCCTATTAACCTCATCACTAATCCTTAGCGTTACCATGAATCCCACCACAATAATACTAGTATACAAATACACAATTATACAAATATAAAACTATGCTTCACCCAAAGGCGATTTGTTGAGCTAATTATTTTGGGAAGGTACAAAACTAGTTTTGTTAGCAAGTTTTGTGGCTTCTAATACTCGTCGATCACTACTAGGGAGATCATATAGGCAGACAGCGTCGAGGAAAAAGAGAAACAGAAATAAAAGCAACTGGGAGATGAGCCCATTCTCACCCCACCAACAAAACACCAAAAACATGTGCGGTTCTTGTGCAGTTCGTGCGGTTTCCCAAAAACAAAAACAACGCAAGCGACACCAAACAGAAACGACACGGCAGTGTGCAGTTTCTGTGCAGTTTTTTTCTCAAAAATCAGCAAAAATTGCAATATACAGTTTTTATGCAGTTTCTCGCGGGAGCCGTTAGATACTTCTCACCTCGTAGTGCGTTCCGTACATTCGGGAAAACACATGTGTTCTGTGCCGCGCTGCGTTCTGCGCATTCGAGTTGTTCTCTGTCTTTGCTTCGGGGTAGGCTGATGGTGATTCCTCCACGGTTTCCTCTCTTTCTTCCCTCTGGCGGCCCCATCACCGCCTCTATTATCCCTCCCACTTCTCCTCTTGTTCCTAGTACTGGTCGGTGGGCTTTTAGTTGTTTCTGTTTCTCTTTTTCCTCGACGCTGTCTGCCTATATGATCTCCCTAGTAGTGATCGACGAGTATTAGAAGCCACAAAACTTGCTAACAAAACTAGTTTTGCGACAGCCGACAATAATCATATTGAGTATTTCTACCATCTCTACCCCCGAAGCGAAAGCTGGGACAAGGTTCAGTATTTATCGCATATCTTCGCCAAGACCATAACAAAAGACGTGGCTGGGGTGTGGGATAGTGCCATTGATAAAGTGGTTCTGAAGGCATTATATAGATTCGTCAAGAAGATTGATGAGATAAAGAGGAATATCATAAATTAACAGAAAGGGGTATTGGAATGCGATGCTTAGGATACTGAACCGCGCGCAACAACAAATTAAATCTCTGCCTTATAATTGGTGAGCACAATGGCCGAAGATGTAGCCTCATCGCTCAGGGAGCTACTGGAATACAGAGCGTATCAACGCGTTTTTTGCATTATGCAGGGCCATAGAGCTGGCACTATTCCTCCAGAAGTATAAGGAGGAGGATATAAGGACACCTCCAAGAATTTACATCGCACCTTATGAACGGAAAGATACGTTTCCCGGGACCCGACAGAAAGATCATACATAATATCCTAAATGCAATGTGGGAAAAGGGGCTCGTAGGACGCGAAGAAAATCAGGGGTAAACGACGAAAATACATATACATACCGAAAAATCATACATCGCTTAGACTACTAATCCAGCTACTAAGTCACATCTGCACCAGAATCAACGCGATACGCATGGAGGGCCTGCTGGCAGAAGCAGAGATCTGAACATGACGTCCATCAAGTCCCTTAGTGCTGCCGCACCGACCAAATATACCAACGCTAAGCCCTCAGAAACACTACCCCAAAGCCAAATGCGGTTGATCGAAAGAATATGTAAAAACCAAGCAAAAAGGCGGAGTGGGCTATCTTCTCTCCTTCTTCTTGCGGCCAGTCACAAGCTCCCGAAGCGCAATACCATTAACCTTAACAACACGATACTTAATACTTGACTTTGCGAGTTTAATACCGTAAGTTTTATTTTATCTGGATGCTATCAATCAGTCCTCCATCCTGGAGTCTTACAAACATTAGATTCGGTAAAAGTCTAATCGACGCACAGATCATCCTCTCATGATTCTTATCGGTTTTAGGCTTAGGAAGAATATCTCGCCCCCCTAGGTAGGGTCTGAAGTTTTTCATCACACAAACATCGACATTCGTGGCTATATGTGACAAGAATAGTATTGTTTCTTTATGACAGCAAATTCGGATGGTTTGAGCTATCATTAGAGAGCGAGAAGAGCTTCAGATTTCTTAATTTTGTTTTCTATCGGATCTACCTCTAACCCCAGTCCCTCCAGTGCATGAAGCCCTAAGACTTCATTGTCTTTTTCTTCCGCGAAAACAACAATTGTTGTCGCAATTTCACCCAAACACTCTATAACAGCTTCACCTACCTCCCTCTCAACGATATCTCCATTTATCAACCTAAACTTCCTCTTCTTCATTGGTCTTATTCCAAGGCTTTCCAGTCTCCTTCTTTTAATCCAGGTATAGATGGATCCAGTATCAACAATAATAGTTATCTTGAGATGTTTTTTAAGCTCCTTATCGTATATCTTTATATATGCCCTAGTAACGCCCATGACGATCACTATTAAACCAAGAGGGAATAATAAAATTTAAACACAACAAATCTATTTGGGGAGTTCTCCTAATTATCTATTTTTTTGGAATCGCTGATCGATGGATCTTACATCATTAAAAAGCATGAATATCAACATTCTGCTATCTTAAAGTACTATCTTATGGGTGGTAGGATTAGACAAGAAAAGCTTTAAGGTTTTGCTCCCACTCACGGTGGAGATAGGGTATAGAAGGGAGATAGAGCTACCCGAAGAGGTGATTAAAAAGTGGCTATCTATGCAAAAATCGCGATCAAAAAAAGAGAAGGCACAGAAAAAGAGTACTTAGCCTTGTTAAACACTGGGCGCTGGACTCAGACCATTACCAACAGGAGATACAATACTGATACCATTCATAATAGTGCCGCCAGAAGTCGCTGAGGAGATCGGTATCACCGATCTCAAGAAACTTCCAAAGTTGGGGGAATACTACATGGTAGAGGACACATATATCGTTTGCCTGTACGATCCAGAGGATAGGGTAGTTGTGTATAAAGAGTGCTACATCTTTATTAGACCCACAGAAAATAGAATACTCCTGTCCTTCGAGTTCTTAGCATCCACAGACATCATAATAGATCCCAGAAGAAGATGCTGGATATATCGCCCAGAAGATAAGGAAATAGAAGACTTCTTCAAGGCCAAGAACTATCAGGAGGCCCCCAAAAAGTTACTTAGATTCACCCCCTACTACGACTATGTGGACTAAGATCCCCCCAAACTTTCATCATTTTATAGACCGCATCAAAATGTCCGCTAACTATCCACGCAAACCAGAGAACTGCTTCGAAAAACGCGCTAATACGACAAAACCCAAAAACAAGAAACCAAAAAACAGAATTGACTACCTTCTCTCCTTCTTCTTGCGGCCAGTCACAAGCTCCCGAAGCGCAATACCATTAACCTTAAC
>Ga0190367_1000089_pt1 | contig 67954 bp, 60 predicted proteins | sample 4872181011_MG_FD_171838 | JGI IMG/M metagenome (GOLD analysis project Ga0190367, IMG submission 171838) | Hydrothermal vent microbial mat bacterial communities from Southern Trench, Guaymas Basin, Mexico - 4872-18-10-11_MG | ecosystem: Environmental > Aquatic > Marine > Hydrothermal vents >...
AGGTTTGGGTACCTGCTTGTCTTCTTTTTCTCGTTAATTGCCTCTTTCCTCAGGCTTCTATTCCTAAGGGAAACCCTTGAAGTTAAGACATCTAGCATTAAGCTTGGCAAGCTAGTGATTGAAAGCCTAAGGTCGATAAAGCTTTTTCCATTCAGAGTGAAACTTCTTTTATTGGCATCTGCACTTGCAAGCTTTATCTATGGTTCAGCTGAGCCTTTCTTTGTAGTTTATGCTGTTAAAGATTTTTCGATAGTAACCGAACTTGAATGGGGACTTATCACCACTTTTCAAATAGCATTTAGGCTCCTGTTTACACCCATAATAGCATATTTATCTGATAGAGTTGGTAGAGCAAACGTGATGGTTGTTGCACCTATGTTTGTTGCATTTTCTCTGCTCCTCTTTCCCTATGCCTCATCGGCGCAAAACCTAATGATCGTTATGCTTCTTTACTCTACTTCTTCTAGTGTTTTCTCTATTGTTGCATCGGCTCTAATAACTGATATTATACCTCAGGACTTTAGAGGGAGGGCTGTTGCCATCAAAAGCTTTATTGGCGAATTCTCAATGGTTAGCGGTTCCTTCTTGGCTGGATATGGTTATCAGATGCTCTCTCCATTGATGCCCTTTATAGCATCCAGTGCTGTTATGATGATTATTTCAGCTATAGTATTTATTTCTCTCTTTTATGTTAGGGGTAATTGATTAAGTATATCTTATTTATCTCAATATTGTATAGTGTGAAGGACAAGTACTTCATAACACTATACAAAATAGCTTTACTCGGTGGATGCTGGAAGCCAATATTAATTGCTTCAAAGCAGTTGGGAGAAGTTTTAGGCGTGTCTCAGCAAACAGCTTCAAGGAGATTGAAGGAGCTTGAAGAGCTGAATTTAATAGTTAGAGAGATTTCGAAGAGAGGGCAGTTTATAAAGATAACGGAGAAGGGAATAAGTGTGCTAAGAGATGTGTATGTGAATTTAAGAAAGCTGTTCTCTGAAATACCGCGTTCCTTCATTATTAGAGGCTATGTTTTTACTGGTTTTGGCGAAGGTGCGTATTACATGTCCATACCGCACTACTATAATCAGTTCTCTGAGAAGCTAGGTTTCAAGCCATATGCTGGGACACTAAATTTGAAGTTGAAAAGTATTTATGATCTCGAGGTGAAGAAGTTGCTAAAAATTCTGCCTGGAATTGAAATTAAGGGCTTTTCCGATGGAAAGCGAACTTATGGTGGTGCTAAGTGCTTCAGAGCTAAAATAAACGGTGTTGACGGTGCTATTATACTTATAGAGCGCACGCATTATGGTGATGATGTCATTGAAGTAATCTCTCCCAAAAAGCTGAGGGATGTGTTGCAATTGGAAGATGGTGATGAAGTAACCGTTGAAGTTTTTCTTGAAGATTAACTGTGTTTTTCAAGCTTCATTTTAATCGAAGACTTATATTCTAGACTGTGTTTTTCAAGCTCTCTGAGAATATCTGGTTTCTCATTAATTAGCTTTTGAACCAAACTCAGGTATCTCGCAACTCTAACTGCATCGGGTGCTATTTTAACTAATTGGATGCCATCAACTAGCACAAAGTGTTCCTGCCTTATTTGCTCCGCAGTATCGAATATTGCTTCATTGACTGCTGCGTGAAGTTGAATGCAGTGTGGCGATCCATCTATGGTTAGGACAGTTATGCTTTTTGGCTTTGAAGCTCTAATTATCGAGGCCAGCTTACCATAACCCATAGCTCCTTCCCGTTCTGGACAGTAGGTTAGAATTGTTTTTCCTTTACCGATTTCCTTGAGAATTTTGGGATTTACGTACTTGACGCATTCACTGACCAAGAGTATATCTGCTCCCTTAAGTATTGGTGCCTTAACCCAGATACTAAGAAGCTTGGCTTCAGACACTTTTCTTCCTCCATTTATCTAGTAACAGATAAACACATAGTTCACCACACATTGTGCAAGGCCCCTCTGTTCCGCCAAATCTTCTATGCATTTCTCTAGCTTTTTCAGGGTCAAGTGAGAGCTTGAACATTCTATTCCAATCCAAGTTGGCTCTAGCAATTGACATCTCTAGGTCTTTTTTCATTGCTTTCTCTCCAAGTTTAACTACATCTCCTGCATGAGCCGCAATTTTTGCTGCTATTAGCCCCTCCTTAACATCTTCCGGGCTTGGTAGTGATAGGTGCTCTGCTGGTGTTAAGTAGCATATTAGGTCTGCTCCTTCAGCTGCAGCTATTGCTGCTCCGATGGCTGATGATATGTGATCGTATCCCGCTCCTATGTCTGTTACTATTGGTCCGAGCACATAGTAGGGTGCGCCTTTGCAAATGGCCTTCTGTAGCCTGATGTCTGCGGCCACTTGGTTTATTGGTACATGTCCAGGCCCCTCAACCATGACTTGAACTCCTGCCTTCCAGGATTTTTCTACAAGTTCTGAGACGACTAGTAGCTCTGCCATTTGGAGGTAATCGTGTGCATCGGCTATGCATCCTGGTCTCAGCGCGTCACCCAAGCTAATGACTACATCATATTCTCGAGCCATTTCAAGTAGGTAGTCGTAGTTCTCATATAGGGGGTTCTCCCTTTCGTTATGAAGCATCCATGCAGTTAATATTGCTCCTCCTCTACTAACAATTCCAGTTACTCTGTTTGATTTCACAGCTTTTTTCGCGATTTCAAGTGTTATTCCCGCATGTATTGTCATGAAGTCGACTCCATCCTTCATATGCAGTTCTATTGTATTGAAGATATCGTCTTCGTTCATGTGGATTCCGGCTCCCTCTCTTTTCGCCGCCTCAATAAAAGCTTGATATATTGGAACTGTGCCGAAGGGTACGGGAGCTACTTCCATGAGCTTTCTTCTGATGAGATTTAGATCTCCTCCAGTGCTTAAATCCATTATTGTATCCGTGCCATATTTAACTGCAATTTTGGCTTTCTCGATTTCCATGTCGAGGTCGGCGTATAGTGTTGATGTTCCAATATTAACATTGACTTTAGTTTTAAGTCCAGTACCAACACCAGTTATCTTTATTTTTTCCCTTTTAATGTTCCTGGGTATTATTATTAGTCCTCTAGCAACTAACCTGGCAAGCTTTTCGGGATCCATGTTCTCTTTTCTTGCCACTTCCTTGACTTCTTCACTTATTTTTCCATGCTTGGCTTCGAGTAGCTGGGTTGCCACCACAATTCCTCCCACATTATTTAGCATTGAATTTTACGTTTAGACATATATTATTTTACCTCGCCTCAACTGTTATCGCGTATGTGGGGCATAGCTCGGCAATTTTCTTGAGCTTCTCACCTAATTCATCATTCACTCTTCCAATACATCCTTCTTCATCAACTCTATATTTGCTCCTAATTCTTGCTTTAGCTTGTTCAGAATATTCAAAGAGTGCTGGAAGGAGTATAATGCAGCCGCCGCACCCGATGCATTTATCTCTATCAATTTTCACTTGAATCATGTGCTCTCCTCTAACTCATATTGCTCATAGAATACGTAAGTATTTCTCATGTATTCTTTTGCGCATATTTGCTCAGTTAAGGTCGTAAAGCAGAATACCTTCTTGTATACAGAAAGTACTATTTGAGGGGTTAATGTGAGAGTAGTTCTGCTGGCATATACTCCTGATCCGGAGCGTGTTGTCGCCAGCGCTATTAGGCAATGTAGAAGCCGTAAGGGTGCCGATGAAATTTATAAAGAATTAAGTGACGACGATATCAAACGCTTAATTAAAATGTGTATTAAGATGGGTCATTTAAGTCCAATAGAGCATGCATCCTTCACTTTTTTAATTGAGGGAATTAGTAGAGTAACCAGTCATCAGCTAGTTAGGCATCGTATAGCAAGTTATAGTCAGCAGAGTCAGAGGGCAGTTAATTTGAGAAATGCGAATTTCATTGTACCTCCATCGATAAGGAAGGTAAGCGAGGCATATAGAATCTTTATTGAAGTAGTTGAAAAGGCTAGGGAAGCTTATAAGAAACTCATTGATTTGGGAGTGCCGAAGGAGGATGCGAGATATGTAATTCCCCAAGGAGTTGAGACATCAATTGTTGTTACAATGAATGCTAGGGAACTTATGCACTTCTTTAACTTAAGATTAGCGAAGGATGCTCAATGGGAGATACGTGAAATGGCTAAATTAATGCTTAAAGAAGTGATCAAGGTTGCTCCAACGATATTTGAAAATTATAAGCGCTATCTTGAAGAGCAGTGAGGTCAAAGTGTTTTGTAGATTTATGGTTTATGTTGCTTGTTAATGCATAGACTGGTATGTCGTACCATCTTCTTCCAAGCCAGTATATTTTCTTTCTTCTTCTTCCCCCCATGAATGCGCATAAAATTAGTCCGCCAATAAACCCACCAATATGCGCCCAAAATGCTACCCCTGCATAGTAGATGAATGGTGCCACTAAACTCATGAAGCCCATGTATAGCTGATAGATGAACCAGAAGCCTATGAAGACATAAGCTGGTACTGAAATCATTATTGGAAAGCCGAAGATATCATATGTCATTACTCCAACTTTCGAATATGGGAACATAATCAGGTAAGCACCCAAAACGCCTGATATTGCGCCGCTCGCACCAATGCATGGAATTTTAAGTGGATCAATTATTTTGACAGGAACAAGATATGGACCATAAATAATTATTGGTTGCGCGAAGAACAGCTGTATTATTATATGGGCTATTGAGGCGAAAATTCCACTCAACAAATATAATGCTAAGTATTTCATCCTCCCCAGTCTTGATTCAACACTGCTGCCGAAAACGTGAAGGTATATCATGTTTCCTATAAGGTGATATAGACTTCCATGCAGAAACATTGATGTGATTAGTGTGTAGAGCTTTCTTCCTCTTAGAATATAAATGGGTATCATTCCATATTTCATGGTTGCAATTTCAAGTGCTCTTCCACCTTTGAATATTAAGTATAGGAATATGGCTGTATTTATTGCTATTAAACTCCAAGTAATTATTGGCGTTTTTCTTGGAGGAGCCGCTCTCGTGGGTATCATACTTTCACCTTTAAATCACTGTAAAATAGTGGTTATGTATTATTTTAACACTTTGATTTATTCAAATTCTATTGTAGCTGGAGGTTTATTTGTAACGTCATATAACACTCTATTTACTCCATCAACTTCATTAACTATTCTACTGGCTATTCGCTCAAGCAGCTTCCACGGCATTTTAACGAAGTTCGCGGTCATACCATCCTCGCTATAAACTATTCTCAGTGCAATAGCATAGTTGTAGGATCTTTGGTCTCCCATAACTCCTACAGTTTTTACTGGTAATAGTACTGGAAAGGCTTGCCATACTCTCCAGTACCATCCACTTTTCTTCATTTCTTCTTCAACAATTTTATCTGCTTTCCTTAGAATTTTGAGCTTCTCCTCCGTTACCTCACCTATAATTCTTACTGCTAGTCCTGGACCTGGAAATGGATGCCTCTTAACTAGTTCTTTCGGTAAACCTAGCTTTCTAGCTATTTTCCTAACTTCATCTTTATATAAGTCTGCTATTGGTTCTATTAGCTTGAATTTCATTCCTTTGGGTAAAACCACGTTGTGATGGCTTTTTATTCTATCAGCTAGTGGACTTGCTTGTCCGCTTTCAATTCTATCGGGATATATTGTTCCCTGACCCAGAAACTCGAATTTACCGTAAATTCTTTCTAATTCCCTAGCTTTTTCCTCAAAAACTTCGATGAATGTCCTAGCAATGATTTGTCTCTTCTTTTCCGGGTCAACTACTCCCTTCAGTCTCTTTAGAAAAATTTTTGCTGCATTAACTCTATGAATGTGTTTAAATCCCAATTTTTTAAGCATACTAATTACTTCCTCATCCTCTTTTTCTCTCATTAGCCCCGTATCAACATAGACTAAGTGTAACTTATCTCCAACAGCCATTTTAATTAAATATGCAGCTGTTGTGGAATCCACTCCTCCGCTAGCCGCCATGATCACATTGCTACTTCCAATTGTCTGCTTTATTTCCCTGACTTTCCTTTTAATGAAGTCACCTAGTCTCCAGTTTGCTTTACAATTGCATACTTCAAATAGGAAGTTTCTTAAAATTTTCTTGCCATATTTGGTATGTCTGACTTCTGGGTGAAATTGGAGTCCATAAATTAAGTTGTCTTTTGACTTATATGCTGCTATTGCTGTATATTTTGTTGAAGCTAGGATTTCAAAGTTTTCTGGTAATTTTGCTACTAAGTCTCTATGGGACATCCATACATCTTGAACTCTTGGCGTACCCTTAAATATCAAGTCTTCATTATGGACTTCCAATTTACTTAAGCCATACTCTCCCTCCTTTCCTCTCATGACTTCTCCGCCAAGCATCTTGGCTATTAGCTGGTGTCCATAGCATATTCCTAATACTGGAATCTTATTCTCAATAGCCCAATCTAGTACGTCCTTATTTATTGTTGGAGCGTTTTCTTCATATACGCTTCTTGGCCCACCAGATAATATTATTCCATTTGGTTTGAGATTGTTGTAAAGTTCTGGGCCTTCCATACAAGGTACAACAATGCTATATACCTTTAGCTCTCTAACCCTCCTAGCAATAAGATGCGTATATTGAGATCCGAAGTCAACTACTATGACTCTACTTATCCTCATTAATCTCACACTTTCCGAATAAGTGGTCATTTCTTTCAAGATATATTAATTTCCTTTCTTGGCTGCTTCATGTCGTGGTGACTCTTATGATTGGTTGAACTTTACTTATATAAAGAAGGTTCAATAATTAGGTAAGAGATAAAATATTTATTTTATTCTTATAATACTCCCTACGACTAAGTGAGAGGATTTTCATGGGTAATCATGTTGAGAGCTCTAATGGGCTTAAATATCTTTTTTATCCCAGGTCAGTTGCAATTATAGGTGCATCGAGATCTCCTGGTAAAATTGGTCATGAAATTCTAAGGAACATAATAGGCTTCGGATATGATGGAAAAATATTCCCGGTGAATCCTCATGCAGATGAAATTTTGGGGTATAAAGCTTATCCATCAATAGTCGATGTTCCAGATGAAGTTGACTTAGCAGTAATTTCTGTTCCAGCAAGAATTGTGCCTAAGGTTCTTGAGGATTGCGGGAGAAAGGGAGTAAAGGTTGTTGTGATAATAAGTTCTGGTTTCTCTGAAGTAGGTAATGTTGAAGCTGAGAGGAAAGTAGTTGAAATAGCTAGGAAATATGGCATGCGAATTTTGGGTCCAAATGTTTTCGGCGTGCTTTATACTCCCTCTAAGTTAAATGCTACATTTGGCCCCATGAAGGTTCGAAAAGGTAATATAGCATTTATATCTCAAAGCGGTGCCTTGGGCATAGCTCTTATGGGATGGACTTTTCTAGAGAGAATTGGCTTATCAGCTGTTGTGAGCGTTGGAAATAAAGCTGATATTGAGGATGCAGATTTGCTTGATTTCTTCGTTAATGATCCAAATTCTAAGGTCATTTTAATTTACATGGAGGGCTTAAAGAATGGGAGGCGCTTCTTGGAAGTAGCGAAAAGAGTTAGTAAGGTGAAACCAATTATTGTGCTTAAGGCTGGTAGATCTGAGAGAGGTGCCTTGGCGGCTGCATCACATACTGGTTCATTGGCTGGTTCTGATGAGGTCTATAGTGCGGCTTTCAGGCAGGCAGGTGTTTTAAGAGCCAAGTCTATTCAAGAAGCATTTGATTGGGCTAGAACTATGGTTTTCCAGCCTCCTCCAATAAATGAGAACGTTGTTGTCATAACTAATGGTGGTGGAGCTGGCGTAATAGCAGCAGATGCATGTGAAGAGTATGAGCTTCACTTAATGGATTTACCGGAGGACTTAGCCAATGAATTTAGAAAGTTTATGCCTCCCTTTGGAAGCGTGAGAAACCCCATAGACCTAACCGGCGAAGCAACTGAGGAGGCTTATGCTGGTGCAGTTAAAGTAGCTCTTGAGGACCCAAGAATTGGTGCCATATTAGTAATTTACTGTCACACCGCAATAACTGATCCGGGCATGGTTGCTAGGGCAATCGTGAGAAGCTACATTGAATCTAGAGCTCCTAAGCCACTTGTAGTTAGCTTCATTGGTGGGGTAGAATGTTATGAAGGATTAAAGCTGCTAAATGATGTTGGCGTACCCGCATATCCATCTCCCGATAGGGCTGCATCCTCTCTAGGTGCATACTATAGATGGGCTAGATACGCCAGAATATTTGAAAAATAGCTAAAGCTACTTCATAATGCTGTAAACAATATATTCTATTATTTTCTCAGCTATATTAAATGGGGTAACAGATTGCAGTCCCTGCCAGTTGGGCATGCTATTTATCTCTGTTACATAATATTCCCCATTTTCACTCACCAAAATATCGACTCCTGCAACTTCGCATCCCAGCGCTTCTGCTGCCTTCACTGCTATTTCGCTTAGCTCGCTACTTAACTTAATGTATCTGGGCTTTGCTCCCTGAGCTATATTGGTTTTCCAGCTACTAGCCTCTCTTACCATGGACGATATTACTTCTCCTCCAACAACAAAAGCTCTGATATCTCTATTTCTATGCGGAATGAATTTCTGCAGGTAGATGACGTTGCCAATTGAATATAGTGTTTTAAAGACTCTGAAAGCAACATCAAAATCGCTTACTCGAATAATTCCATATCCTCTTGACCCGAAAATTGGTTTTACTACAACATCTCCGCCGAGATTTTCAAAGCCTTTTAGCCCACCGCTAATCTCTTCTGTGACTATTGTTTGAGGAACTGGTATTCCATGTTTACTGAGGAGTAGAAGTGTAGCGAACTTATCTATGCATTTCTCAATTGCATGAGGACTATTTATAACCTTTACACCGCAATCATTTAATTTATGTAGGACATTTAGTCTTGAAAATGTTCTCTCCGGGGAATCAACTCCAAGCGGTCTTACGATTAGCGCATTTAATTTTTCAGCTAAATCTACTCCTTTATATAATATATTGAAGTTGCAATTTATGCCCACAATGGTTTTTGCGAGGTCAATAAAAGCTGCCTTCAACCCTCTTTTCTTTATAGCTTTAAATAATTGGATTGAGCACCATGCTCTGCGATTTCTAGTTGCTATTCCAATGATCATATGGGTCGAGATAATAATTGGCTGAGGCGGGTAATTAACCTTTAATCCACCTTACATTTTTTATGAAATCCGATCCTCTAGCCTCGAATGAGCCCACTTGAACTCTATGATAGGTCTCGGATGTTGTAAGGTCATTAACTTCCTCCAGTTTACCTCTAACATAAATGATATCTCCATTAGCTGCTGCATCGCAGTATAGTCCTTCATAGCTAACGACCTCTCTCAAATTATTAACCTCTCTTCCATCAAGGAACCTTACTTCCTTAACCAAGTACTTAGAGGGGAGAAACATGGATTCGCTAGCATCCTCGACCTTGCATTTAATAGTTACTATGCCCTTGAACCTATAGATTTTCTGCTCATGTATTTCATTAACTTCTCTTTCAAGCTTAACTGGATGAATTGAGAAGAATCTTCCTCTAAAGAACCCATTATACCAGCGTTCACTAATTAGCTTGTATGCTTCATGTAGAGTTAATGGATGAATTTGCGAAATTTCCTTTGCAAGTCTTTTCTTCGTTATCTCATCTAGCCGCCTGAAACTCTTATTTTGATTAATTAAGTTTGAAATCGAATTTTTTATCCTTAATGCATTTTCTCTACCATAAACTATCAAGTCTATGTCTGAAAATTTTGGATTATGAATTTTAATTAGAATTGAACCCGTTACTCCCAGATAAGCTTTTGAAATATTCCCTGCTGACGCAAGTTCCCTGGCTAAAAACGCTACATCAGCTTCAAGTTCATCTGATGATTTCTTCAATATTTCCTGCATTCTAACTTCGGGTCTATAATGTGTTTTTATTTCATTAACTGGGATACCTATAATCTCTATGTTTAGGTATTTATCGAAGTAAACATAATTGGGAAAGAAGTGCTTTAAAAAATCTTTAACTTTCTGGACTCCTAGAGCACTATAATGTGGTAGAATTCTTCCATATTCTCTTCCATTTCTCCTCCAACCTAATCTCTTTGCTCCCTTGACTTCCCATGGAACGTACTTTAAGTATGATATTATCCTGTTCCTTGGATGCACATTTCCGATAACGCAAAAGAACATACCTTCACGCGTTTCTATGAAGTCCCTATCCCTGAATTTTCTCACGATCATTATTCTAACTTCTCAAAGCCAATCGATTTCTTTAACACTTCAACATTTACGTATCCTGCTTTGAGCGTCAATCCGGTGCGCTTATTAGTTACGCTTATTACTGCTGGAGCGAATAGATGTGGATCAACTTTGTAGAAGTCAAAATTATATCCCTTAAATACTTCATAGAATGGTTTCCCATAATCTCTGGATGTGCATGATGGGACCTTTCTTACTATCTCTCTTAGCTTTTCATCATCTTCATAATTGATCAAGTAGGTAGTTTCTCCGGCATAAAGTATCATGTCATTTGTTCTACCCATCATGATCATAGCGTTTGGGTGTACTGGTGCTATTGGACAGGTACCTGAACCATTGACTATGTGCTTGATGTCAAATTTTAGTTCATGCAGCTTATGTATGCCTGTTTCAACTATTCTTGCACTTATTTGTACTGAGCCTGCAATGCTGCTAGTTGGTGTCACTAGAATGTATAGGTTTTGGGGTTTAACATTACACTTGCTAGCTATTTCCAGTACTGCTTCGTTTGGTGGGAGTTTAGAGGCTTCAAGCACTATTACTGCTTCATCTGATATATCTTCATATCCTATTTCCTCATAGAGATATTTTGGCTTTTTAGATAGGGCTCTAGCTGGCCCTGACCCCATTGCGAAGTATTTTCCAACACTTATTCTCCAACCTGCATATTGGGATGCCATGCATGCTATTACCGGATGGTCCGTGTATACATTTACTACTGGTAATACTACTTCCTCGTAGACTTTATGTGATAAGTTTACTTCCCCAAGTCCTCCTAGACATATTTTGGATGCATATACTCCTGCTAGAAATCCTCCATCAACATTTACTCCACAGTCTATTATTGTTGCTCCTGACTCTGCTTTCAATACCTTAATGTTCAATTCATCTTCCTTATCGATCATTTCATCAATTATTTTCATTGCCTTTTTATTCACGCTTATCATGCTTCTACCTCCTCAATTAGCTCTAAGAACCTCTTTAAATGTGGATTGCTTGGAATTGATATAAATAGCCTTCCATAAACCTTTGGAGCAGCCATGTAGTCTCCGATGAATAGGTAAAATGGCCCCTCAATAACATTGCCCTTAACTTTCGTCTTGTCGACTTTATCGTCTATGTAGAATGATGGTAGTATGCTATTAACGTGTCCGCATATCACTATTTTACCTCCCGTCATACCTGAGCCTACTCTACCTGGACAATTGCCCTTAACTAGTATTGATCCTCCCTTCATATTTGCGCCCAGAAACTCTAGGCAGCTCCCATAAATCATTATTGTACCCTTAATCATTCCCCTACCTACTTCAACTCCAGCATTACCGTGTATGATAATCATCCCGCCGGTCATTCCTGCTTCTGAACCTTTGCCTCTAAATCTTGCTCCAACATAGTCTCCGGCATCTCCATGAACTTCTATTGTTCCTCCACTCATCTCGGCGCCAATCCATGATCCTGTTTTTCCATAAATCACTATTTTTCCGCCGCGCATTTTAGCTCCAATGTAGTGGCCTGCATCACCCTTAACTACTATTTCTCCGGTAGTCATTCCCATGCCAATGCTCCACAACTTTCTAGTACTTGGCTCGATTATCAATCTTATTTTGCTAGCATCACTTACTGGCTCTCCTTTAACATCGAATAGCTCTCCAAATTTTCTCTCTCTATTACCTTCATAAACAGTCAATTCATTTAATAACTCATTTAGTGTTTTCCCTGCAATGTTTTCCGGCTTTATTAGTTCCATGTCCACGGGTACTCTAAATGCTTTTTTAGGTTTAATTATGATTTCGCATAGTTCTTCGCTCACTTTATGCACCTCCCGCAGTTATGGGTTTAAGATTTCTTATTTCATGATCTTTTATTTCATAATTTTCAAAACTGACGGTGTACCATTCCTTGAACTTGTTCTTCACCTCACCCAGTACCTGGTTCATAAGTTCATCCTCTACTTTGGCTTTCACATAGTAGGTTGTTCCATAAATGTGCTTAACTACTTCCCCATTCTTCACTACAATTTCTCCATTCTTTATAGTGTAAAGTGCTTTGCTGAATGCTTTGATTATTAACTCGGGGTTCTCTGATAAGTCTACTTCAAGTGGATTTACATCGTAAATAGCTATGTCTGCATCAGCTCCAATACCTAAGTGTCCTTTGCTTTCCAATCCCAATAACTTGGCCGGTCCAGCTCTAGTTATAATTGCTATTTCATACAGGTCATATTCCCTCTCTATACTTGGTAAAACTACTTCCCTTAAAGCTCTGCTATTTAGCTTTTCTATGACTTTGCTTCTCGCTTTCCTGCTCATTAGCCATGCTATGACTTCTGGGTACTTCTGGAATGGTCCTCCATTTGGGTGGTCTGTTGTTAGCACCACTTTCCATGGGTTTTTAACGAGTAATGCTACTTCTAGTCCAATACACCATTGAATGGCATGTACATAGTTCTTTGCTTTGTACCTAAACGGTACTATTCCTGCTGCTGCTTCAGCTTCAACTTCTGCTCCGCCCCACTTCCACTTAGTCATGTGAAAGAGGGCAAATTCAAAGGGTGCATCAGCTGTCATTGTAGTTGCTTCTCCGAAAATTATTTGGCCTAAATCTAAGGTTATGTGATTTACTGAGTTAACATATTTTGCAATTTCCTCGGCTCTACTCTTCAAGTTTCCCCATGAAACTCCACCATAGCTATTGAACTGGACATGTGTTACATGCATTGCAACTTTATCTTCACCTGCTAGACCTGAAACCGCTTTCATTGTATTTAGAGTTGTTGTGTAGTTTCCGGGTATGCCCAATTTATTGCAGTGGACATGTATTGGATGCGGTAGTTTGAGTTTTTCATTAACTTTGCAGAGACCCGTAACTATTTCTCTTGGTGTTAGATTGAATGGTGGTATTTGATCATCTAAATCCAGTCCATAACCTTTTCCTCTAATCCATGGAATAGCTACTCCTGGATCTACGAGCTTGATGGCATACCCCTTAGTTGCTTCAAGAAGCCAAGCCACATAGGCTGCGCACTTTTCAATATCATTGCTTTCAAGGTACTTGAGAATAAACCAGTTTGAATCCATTAATATGAATACTGCCTTATCGATTATGGGTGTGTCATCCAGTTCTTCGTGTGTGTGCCTGTTCTTGAGTGGTGGGGATGCTGGTTCAATTACTGTTGTATATCCCATTTCGGCGTACTTATAGCCTGCAATTGTTGTTGAGGGAACAGTGTAGCCTGAACCTGATCTCCTTATACCGGGAACTAGTTTCATCACGTAGTCGTAGTGGTCCTCAGGTCTCATGAGTCTTCCTAGGTTGACCTTGGGGCCCGCAATGTGTGAGTGTAAATCGACTCCTCCGGGCATTACGATTTTCCCTGAAGCATCAATTATTTTGGCTTTTGATTTGTCGATTTGGCTTATTTCGACTATTTTTCCATTTTTAATTGCAATATCCATTTTTTCTCCATTGACCTTATTTATTGGGTCATAAACTATACCATTTTTAATTAGTATTTGATTGGGAATCATGCCACCCCCTTTAACCTTTTAACTTCATTAATAAGCTTCATTAAAATTTCCTCATCACTCAAGACTCCTGGAGGTGGATCGACGAGTTTTTTCAGTCTCAATACGACTTTGTCCATTCTGTATGCTGTTCCTTCGCATTCAATTCCTACGAATGCCGATGGTATTACAACTTGTGAGATTAGGCTTGTTAAATTCCACTTTGGATCAATAGTTATCACTGGTATTTTCACTAGATGCTTAACTGCTTCAGCCGGGAAGTGTGCTACTGGGTCTGAAGCGACTATTAGGGCTGCGTCAACGTCACCATCCATGAGTAGGTCTGGTGCCGATGTTACTCCAGGATTATGTTTTGGATAGCCCTTGCTAAAGTCGACTGCATATGGAAATCCCGTTGCCCATAGTGTGGCCATGTTTGCACCAACAACATTGAAGTGTCCTCTCATGGGCATGAGCACGAACTTAGTCCAATTATTTAAATCTTGAACAAGTCTAATGACTTCCTCAATATTCCTACCCTTCCCCCTAGTCATGGTGACGCCCAAGCCGAAGAATAGTACGCCGAATTTTGCAGTTCTCATAATGTCAGCTAACTCGTAAATTTTCTCTACTTGAACGCCTGCAATTTCATCAGCCTCTATGTCCATGTCATTGACTGCCATTCTTAGAGCTCTTATGAGTTCAAAGTCTTCTCCAGGTCTAACTCTAATGAATAGGTCTGCTATTTTAGCTGTCGGTGTTTCTCTTACATCAACAACTACTATTTTCCTTTCTGCTCTACTTTTAATGTAATATCCTCTTGACATGGCACTATATCTTGCTGGGTGCTTTGGATGGGCATGGAATGGGTTGCATCCCCAGTAAATCATTAAATCTGCAAAGTTTCTTATTTGACCTAGAGTTGCAGCAACAGTTCCAGCTTCCTGTACTCCTAGAATTGTTGGTCCATGACACATTACGCTTGTGTTATCCATTACTCCTCCAAGCAACTCTGCCAATTCAACACCTAGTCTTATTGCTTCAGTTGAAGTAGAGCTCCAGCCGTATAGTAGCGGATATGATGCATTAACTAATATTTCGGCAGCTTTTCTTACTGCTTCATCGAGTGTTACTTCAATAAATTTGGTTCCATCCCGAATATATGGCTTGAGAATTCGATTTTCCCTATAATGCATTATCTTAGAATATCCGAGTGGACAAGCTCCTTTAACCTCAACTATAATGCCATCTTTCACTTTAACTTCTAAGTCATCGCAAAGACATCCGCAGAAACTACAGATAACTGATGAAAATGTTTTCTCTACACCTTTAGCCTCAGGCTCTTCCACCTTTACCCCTGGGACTTCTAGTCCATATATTTTGGATAGGAGCTCTATTTGAGTTAAGGGTTTTTCGTCAGTGACTTTGAGCTGGGCTCTTACACCCTTAAATGTTGGCATTCCAGAGCCGTAGGTGTTTGGGTTCGTCACTATGTTTGTCCATGGACCCATGGGCATAAATGCTATTCCCGGGTGTCTAAATCTCGATTTAATAGCTCTCACTACTACTCTTCCATGCTCCGTGGCTACTTCAACACTGTCTCCGTTTTTTGCTCCAAGCTTCTTCATATCTTCTTCATCGAGCTCAACTATTGCAACTTTCTCATAATATTCTGGTAGCAGTTTTCCTTTATCTAGAGCTGTTCCTTGATTAATAGTTCTACCAGTAACTAGGGTTACTTGAACTGTTGTCCCCATGATTAGCTATACACCTCCTATTTTGGCTTTTCAATTAACTTTGCTTTTCTCAGTATGGCTCCGGATTTGCTATGTGGTTTTCTGACGAGGTAATCACCATATTTTTCAATTTCTCTGGCTTCATCAGCTAATTTCGCGGCTTCTCTCATTAGTTCATGAGCTGCTGCGCATAGGGATGTATATACTTCCCATTCTTTAACTACAAAGCAGGCCTTTGTAGTTAAATCGGCTACTCGTTTGCTCATTTCCCATGCGGCCATGGCCTTGGCTTTAGCATATGGATTATTAAATTCAGCTGCTTTGATTGCAGTGTCCCTATTAACAGTGATTGCAGGGAGTTCTGGTTTTTCACCTTTCTTAATGGCTTCAATGACCTTGTCTATGGCTTCAATGACTACTCGAAATGCACCGGTGACTGAAAGAACTTTAATTAGGTCCGCATTGTAGATCGTCATTTCAATTGGATCCAGAAACTCCCTTCTAGCACCTAGCATTGAATCTGCTTCAACTATTATGTAGCCAAATCCCTTTTCCTTTAGTTCCTTAGCGATCTTCTTTGAAGGTGCATCTGTCACTATAATGCATGGAATTCCCTTTTCAGCTACAATGTTTCTTGCCTTGGCTGGTCCTGGTAATGCTGCATTTGGAGTCGATATAATCACTAGATCTGGATTGAATTCTAGAGCTCTTTTGGCAACATCTTCAGCTCTTGCTTCATCGAGCTTAGATCCGGAACCAAAAACCCGCACATCTATGTCCGTTCTGTCAGCTCTTTCATCAAGCATGTAATCTAGTAGTGGACTGCAGCCAATGCACCCGACTTTGATAATGCTAATCTTTACAACCCTTTCACTCACAATAAATCACCCGCGCTAAAGTCTATAATGAGTTATTGATTTAAGCTTTAAGAGAAGCTTGAGTGGGTGTAGCATATAAATAGGTAGATTTTTCGAGTAATAATCGCTCTGAGGAGGTGTAGTTTATGAAAATTAATGGCGTTGAAATCGAGGAAACATTTGCTGAAGCCTTTCCAATGTATGCTACTAGAATTCTCATAACAGCTATAAACGAGAAGTGGGCTTTGACTGCAGCTCAAGTGGCAACTGGCTTTGCAACTTCCATAATTGCGGCACCAGCAGAGGCAGGCGTGGAGGGCTTGGTGCCGCTAGAAGAAACTCCTGATGGAAGGCCGGGTGCTCTCATACAAATTTACCATAGGTCGATACCGGAGCTCAAAATGCAAGTGCTGAGTAGGATAGGACAATGTGTTCTCACATGTCCCACGACAGCAGTATTTAATGGATTGCCGAGAGCAAAACGGTTTATCTATGTTGGTGCACCATTATCCAAGTTTGGAGACGGCTTTGAAACGAGAGAAGAGCTGTATGGTAAAGTTATGTATAGAATCCCTGTTATGGAGGGAGACTTTTTAATAGAGGATAAAGTTGGTGTTGTTAAGGCTGTAGCTGGAGGCAATTTGCTTATTCTTGCTGAGGACTTAGAGGCTGGGTTAAAAGCTGCGGAGGCCGCTGTTAAAGCGGTTCGTGAGCAGGTTAAGGGTGTTATTTTACCTTTCCCTGGTGGAATTGTTAGGTCGGGTTCGAAAGTTGGTTCCCTAAAGTATCCAAAGCTGATTGCTACGACGAATCACTTCTTCTGCCCAACAATTAAGGACAAGGTTCCAGACACTAAAGTTCCACCAGATGTTAATTGCGTTTACGAGATAGTTATCAATGGCCTTGATGTCAAGAGGGTTCTTAGAGCAATGGGTGTGGCTATACTTGCAGCTGCCAAGATTAAGGGTGTCAGGAAAATAACTGCCGCTAACTATGGTGGCAGGCTTGGAAAGTATAAGTTGTACACTAAGGAGGCCATTGAACTGGCATCAAGTCAATAGCTTTCGCAGTTAATTGTCAAATACCCTTTTTATGTGTTTTATATGAGGGGTCGCATCAAGCTTCTGCTGCTCGGCTTCTCCGGCTGGTCTCTAAACTATGTTTATAGAATGATGCTTCCTCCACTACTACCGATCATGGTTGCTGATTTGGGTATACGTAGCTTTGAAGCTGGAATGCTCATGTCGGCCTTCTTTATATCGTATGCGCTAATGCAAGTGCCAGCTGGCTTGTTAAGCGATATTTTCAGTAGAAAGCTGATAGTTTTTCTATGCATATTGTTATCGTCTATTACAACGCTTCTTTGTGGAATGGTTGCTTCATACGTTCAGCTTCTTATCGTGAGACTGCTTTTCGGTTTTGCTGCTGGATTCTATTATGCACCCATGATTTCAATGCTGAGCGATGCTTATGAGGTGGAAAGTAGAGGAAGAGCCGTAGGCTTTTTCATGTCAGGTTCCAGGTTTGGCTCCGCTATAGCGCCTGTTATTGCAGTCTATTTAGCTGCACACTATGGCTGGAGGAGCTCATTTACTGCCTTGTCTGTACCGGGCATTTTGGTTTCGCTTGCCTTTCTTTTCTCTGCAATTGAGCCGCAGAGATTAAAGCGGTCTTCGATTAAAGGATTATCTGTGCTAAGGTGTTTTCATAGACCCTTAATACTGGCCTATATCATTCCGGCAATTTCATTGATGTCTTCTATGAGTCTGGCAACGTTTCTCTCATTATACTTGGTTGAAGTTAAGCATCTTTCTGTGATGCATGCTGCCTTTATGGCTTCTGCTTCTTCTCTTATGGGATTTTTCGGGCATCTCTTGGGAGGCTTTCTTACGGATAAGCTGGGATATAAAAGTGCTCTAATAGTATCTATGATTCTAGCTTCGGTCTCGACATTGATGCTACATTATGCTCCATCTGAGCTATTGGCTTTCTCCATTTTTCTCTTTGGTTTAATGAGTGCAACTGGTGCGGCCCCAATAATTGCTTATACTGTTGAATGTTCGCCGGAGGAGGTTAAGGGTCTTTCGCTTGGTATTGGTAATGCTACGGGTTTTATTGGTGCTTCTATCGGTGCCTTTCTCGGCGGCTTTCTAATTGATAATTATGGCTATGGGCTTTACATGCTTTCGATTTCATGCCTATTTCTTCTCGCAGCATGTCTTTCGCTTCTTATACCTGAAGGGAAGGTCTTGAGGCAAGTAGCTTTCTAAGCTCATTAATTGTTGGCATGCTATCCTTAGCTCCAAGCTTTGTTGTGGACATTGCTGCAGCTATATTCGCTATCTTAACTGCTTTTTCAAAGCTTGAGCCTCCAATTAACGCCCAAATAAATGCAGCTGAGAATGCATCGCCTGCTCCAGTTGTGTCCACTACATCTCCAATTTTTATCGCTGGAAGTGAAAGTTTTCCTCTACCAGTATACCCTGTGACTCCTTTTCCTCCTCTAGTAATTATCAATCCATCTACGCCATAATTAAGTATTAAGCTGTGGGGTGTCACTATGTTTTTTGATGTTTCTCTCAAAATCTTCCAGCTAACTTCGTTCATTATTACGTAATTTGAATTTGCGAGTACGCCCTTAAGTTTACTTAGCCCCATTTTTGCGTATGGAGTTAATAGTCTGTAGATCACAATTTTACCTTTAGCCTTAGCATAAGATGCTATTATGGAGGCTATTTCGGTATATGTCTCGCCTATGTAAATGATTTTACTTAAGTCTATGGCTTCCCAATCTACTTCTTCCGGTGAACTTAGTGATAGTGCTTTCTCATCGGTTATTGTTAATATTCTCTTAGTACTCTTTTCAATGAAAACTATTGATTTTGGTAAAGTTGCTCCTCTAACAACTTTTACTGGCGATATATCGACGCCTTCACTTGCTAGTTCAGTTAATGCTATTCTACTTGCTTCATCAGTTCCAACTTTACCCATAAAGGATGTCTTGAGTCCAAGTCTAGTTAATGCAATTGCCACATTAGCGGCGGATCCTCCTGAAGCTACTTTTACTATTTTTGCTATTGCAGCTGCATCCGTTTTCGGCATTTCGTGGAATGAAACGGTAATATCTAGTGAAATTGAGCCGACAACCGTAGCATCAATTTCTTCTTTTCCTCGTCTTCTAGCAGCTATTTGAATAAGTTCCTTTATGTACTCTTCCTCTAGTTCTTGATGGTACTCGGATATGTCAAATCCATAATTTGCACATAGCCTAGTTATACTTTTGATGTATAATTTGAATAATTGGCTTAAGGTTTTCTCAATATTTTCAGGCTTCATTTCGCTCGGCGGAGTTAGAAATGTTATTAGCCATCTTCCAAGAGGTGTCGGTTTAAACCAATTCACGCGAACGCTTCTTCCTCTAATAATCTTTCTTTCAACTCCTTGCTCCAATATCTTACTTCTAACTAGCTCCCTCAATTTGCAGATGACTGTTTTATTTGAGTATGGAAGCTTTCTAATTAAGTCTGACTGATAGGTTTTTCCATTTAACTTAATGTTCTTTAAAATGTCCAGTGTCGCCTTAGACTTAAACACTGATAGTAGCACCTTATAGTGCTTTTCGCCTTCAATTGGTAATGGAATGATCCATGGCCATACACGTGTTTCCTCGATCATTCTTCCACTGCTCTTCTCCTCTACTAATCAATTTTAATTTCAATTTTTAATATTAAATTTAACATGAAAAATGATGAATTGTGGTGTTTTGTCTAGGGTTTCTCTATTAACCCTGTTCTAGGCAGTGTAGCAATTAGTGCTGTTCCAATAATGACTGCAGCTAAGATCATTAATGCTCTTTCAATAGCCGATATTGGTAGCATGTACATGAATAGTGCTGGTACATCTGGTAAGCCCATTTTTTCAAGCCATTTTTCAATTGCACTCCAAGGTATTATTATTCCAAGGGAATTAATGAATATTAAATTCCCAGTCATGTGATCTGCCATTGCTCCAGCATAGCTAGCAATAATAGTTCCTAATGTCATTTTCATTTTATTAGTGCTCCAAATGAGGTCGGATATCTTTTCCCTCAATGCTACTATTAGTATGAGCGCTACAATGTGCATTATGGGGTATAGTGGAGCTCTTGAACCAACCCATGTTAAGTACCATCCAAGGATAAGTACTGTCATTACTATTAACGATATAATCCAGCCCTTCCCCCTGAACCTGGTGGTTGATAGCCCTCCAGCTACAATTGCACCCATTAATGGGCACATTGTCATTAATAACCCGAAGATTTCCGGTACACCTGGTGGAAGCCACCATGCAAGTATTGCGCCTAGAAATGCTGTGATGGCTCCAAGTATTGGTCCAAAGAGTAAGCCATATACTGTTGCTAAGCCTGCAAGAATTACTTTAACGCTGCCAGTGCCCCCCACAATGGGTGGGCCGGGTATTGTTGATAACACGTAGTAGAGTCCTGCAAATACTGCAATTAGAGAAATCGTTTTTGCTGATACTTTCAATGCTTTTTCCTCCTATCTAATACTATTAACTGTACTTATCTACACAGAAATGTAAAATTGTAAATTCAATTTAAGCGTTACGAATTAATACTTCCTACTGCCAGTTATCCTAGTAACTGATTCGTGCTGGTGAGAGGTGTGAACATCATAGAGGGAGATTTCATAGAAACCATAGAATCCCTAATATTTGATGTTAAGGGATTAACTCATCCACCAAATAGGGTGGTCGCTTTCGTGAGATACGTTCCATCACCAAGGGGGAATAGAGTTAGAGGTAATGTTAAATATGTCAAGCTTTACTCGCTCACTGAAAGATATCTATTTCTTAAAAACTTCTACCCTCAGTATCTTCATTATGATGCTGTATTTAATGTTGAAATGCAGTCTGTTCCCACAGAGCTAATAAAGAAGGTTTACAAGCCAAGAGAACGGTTAAATGAAATGGTTTCTGGGAGGTATTTACTAGATGAAATTGAGAAGTCTGCAGTTACATTTGCTGAAGAGTTACATGATCTATCAGGTGTCCCATTAAGCAGTATTGGAGTGTCCGGTTCAATACTTGTTGGACTTCATGGTAAGCATTCTGATTTAGATCTCATAGTTTATGGATACAAGTCTGGCTGGAACTTATATCACGCACTTAGAAGTGGTGTTTTTCACGCCAATTCCATTGCTAGATATACCACGAGGGATTTAATTGGACTTTATAAGTTCAGGGTTAAGGACACTTATATGCCGCTAAGAACTTTTATGGTAGTTGAAGCAAGAAAGGTGTTGCAGGGTAAGTTTAGTGGTAGAGATTACTTTATTAGACTGGTTAAGGAGCCATGTGAAGTTAATGAGAGATATGGTGATAGGATTTATATGTCTATTGGTAGGGCTAGAATAAAAGCAGTGGTAATTGATGATTCTAATGCAATATTTACTCCTTGCAGTTACTCTGTTGATGATGTTTCAGTGATTTCTGGGGCTAATGTCCCGATAAGTGAAGTGTTTTCATTTAGGGGACGTTTTTGCGAGTGCGCTTTTAAGGGTGATACCATTGTTGCTGAGGGGAAGGTTGAGCAAGTTTTGATGGGTGATGGAACGGTTTATTATAGGCTTGTTGTAGGAGGTCATCCTGAAGATTTTATTGTTCCAGTTGAGGCCTAAATCAATTAAGAAGTAATGCTTATAGTAGTTGCAAACTACTTTGTTGGTGGTGTAAGTTTGACGGTCACTATTACGGTAACTGGTAAGGGTGGTACTGGGAAAACTCTTGTGGCTACATTAATTTTAAGGCATTTAATGGAAATTTTTGGTGATAAGTCTTTTTTAGTTGTGGATGCTGATTCCAATACTAATCTGAACAGGGCTCTTGGCATAGAATTTAAAAAAACTTTAGGTGATTTGAGAGAGGAGTTTCTCAATTATACATCTGGCGGTGGCAAAGACTTGCTTTTTGAGTCTGCACTTTATGAGGATGTATTAGTTGAAGCTGATAAATTTGATTTCATAGCTATGGGTAGACCTGAGGGGCCTGGCTGCTATTGCTATGTAAATCATCTATTGAGGCATGTTCTTGATAGACTGGCAAGAAGCTATGACTTCGTAATAATTGACTGTGAGGCTGGATTGGAGCATTTGAGTAGGAGAACTACTAGAAATGTCGATTTCATGCTAATAGTGGTTGATCCTAGTATTCGTAGCATAGTTACTGCTGAGCGAATTAGAGATTTGGCACTTAAACTTGAAATCGGAGTTAGAGAGATCTACGTCGTGATCAATAAGATTACAAGAGTATTAGCCCCTAGAGTAATTGAAGAGCTTATTAAGAGGAATTTCAAAGTAATAGGTTCAATACCTGAGGACCCAATGGTAATCGATTACGATCTAAAGGGCCTGCCCATAATAGAGCTTCCAGATAACTCTATAGCAGTCAAAGCTACGCGCAAAATTATTGAGAGGCTGCTTCCTAAAATGAATGTCTAATTGATCAGAAGCCTTTCATAGTTAGGGTCAATTCATTAATAATCTTAGAATAACTCTTAAATCCACTTCAAACACATTATAGCTGAAAATATAATCTGGTGAGAGCATGGGTGAGAAGGGACCGCTGAAGTTTTCCTTTAAATCCCTTAAAACTGAAGCTGTGTCATTAGAAGATGTGGAGATTGCAATTGGAAGGCTTGCAATGGAGGAAGAGTGGGAGCCAATGGGGCCAACGCCAATGCCAAGAATTGAGACTTTGAGGTCATGGGACATGAAGCTGCTGAAGCGTTATAGGCCATTTTACATGCCATTCTGTGATCTCTGTTGTCTGTGCACTTATGGTAAATGTGATTTAACTGCTGGTAAGAGGGGTGCTTGTGGTTTAACATTGGATGTTCAACAGGCAAGAATTGTGATGTTGGCTTGTGCTATTGGTGCAGCCACGCATGCGAGTCATGCAAGAGAGCTCGTTGAAACATTAATTGAGAGGTATGGTGAGGATTATCCCATTGACTTGGGCGGGGAAATTCACGTGGAGATGCCTCATACGAGGCTTGTAGTGGGAATAAAGCCGAGAACTTTGGGGGACTTAGCTTTCGCCCTTAATTATGTTGAGGAGCAAATAGTTCAAACACTTGCAGCTTCGCACATAGGTCAGGAAAGCGATTACCTAGATTTTGAGTCCAAAGCTCTACATCTGGGAATGCTTGACCATGTAGCTATGGAGATCGCTGATATGGCTCAAATTGTAGCTTTCAACTTCCCAAAGGGAGATCCCGAGGCCCCACTGGTTGAAATAGGATTAGGCTGTGTGGATGTGACTAAGCCTTTAGTCCTGGTGATTGGACATAATGTAACCAATGCCATAGACATAGTTGATTTCTTAGAGAAGAGCGGTTTAGGTGAGCCTGGAGAAGTGGTTGAGGTAGCTGGTCTATGCTGTACGGCTCATGATATTGTGAGGTACAATAAGTCAACTAAGATTGTCGGCCCAATATCCTATCAATTGAGGTTTATAAGATCTGGGGCTGCAGATGTAATAGTGACTGATGAGCAATGTATTCACACGTCAATTCTACATGAAGCTCAGAGAGTTAAGGCCCCACTGATATCTGTTTCAAATAAGGCTTTAAGAGGACTAGAGGATGTAACTGATAGGCCTGTTGAGGAAATAGTTGATATGCTTGCCAATTACAAGGTTCCTGGAGTTGCAATTCTAGATTTAGAGAAAGCAGCTGCAGTAGCCGTACTAACTGCCATGAGGGTTGCTCCTTTAAGAAAGAAGTTTAAAACAATACCGAGCAGAGAAGAGCTTATTAAAATAGCTTCTAAGTGCGTCAAGTGTGGTAGTTGCAGGAGGAACTGTCCAATAGACTTGAGAATAGATGAAGCCGTATATGCTGCTAAAAGCGGTGTGCTTGATAAGTTAGCTGAAATACACGATGTTTGCTTGGGCTGTGCGAGATGTGAGAGTGCTTGTCCAAGGGGAATTCCCATATTGAGCCTAATTACTGCTTCAGCCGAGTATAAAATTAAGACCTCCAAGTATAAGATTAGGGCTGGTAGAGGCCCAATACTTGACACTGAAATTAGAGAGGTTGGTTCACCAATAGTGTTGGGTGAAATTCCGGGAGTTATTGCATTTGTTGGGTGCGCCAACTATCCAAATGGAGGTAGAGATGTAGCAATTATGGCTGAAGAATTTTTGAGGCGGAGGTATATTGTTGTGGCCTCCGGATGTGCGGCAATGAGTATTGCTGAGTACAGAACCGAGGAGGGAACAACACTTTATGAAGAGTATTCCGGAGGCTTTGAGGCTGGAGGACTAGTTAACGTTGGTTCATGCGTAGCTAATGCGCATATATCGGGTGCATGCATTAAGATAGCAAGCATTTTCGCTAGAAGGAAACTGAGAGCAAACTACGAGGAGATAGCTGATTATATTTTGAATAGAGTTGGTGCTTGCGGAATTGCTTGGGGCGCAATGTCGCAGAAAGCTGCTGCAATAGCGACTGGCTTCAATAGGTTAGGTGTTCCAGTGATTTTAGGGCCTCAGGGAGCAAAATATAGGAGATTATATCTAGGTAGGAAGGAAGACATTGAGAGCTTCAAGGCGTATGATGCTAGGACTGGTAGGAAGATTTGGATTGGGCCAACACCTGAGCACTTAGTATATGTTGCTGAGACTAAGGAAGAGGCTATGGTTATGGCTGCTAAGCTATGTATTAGACCTAACGATACAACTAAGGGTAGAATGATTAAACTAACACACTACGTCGAGCTTTACAGGAAGTTCTACGGGACTTTACCACCTGATTTACATTTGTTCATTAGAACTGAGGCAGATATACCCATAACGCATAAGTTTGAGATACTCGATTACTTAAAGAAGGTAGGATGGAAGCCTTGGGAGAAGCCCTCAGTAGATCCAACATTGCTTGAAAGGTTGATTAGAGTTAGGAAGTGATGTTGGAGGTGAAATCTTGGCTTCAGCACCTTGGCAGTTTGGAAATGTTCCCGGTCCACGAACAGCTACTCCGATTGATGGGAAAGTTGCCGGTAGGCTCATTAAGGTAGCTAAGAAGCCACTAATAGTTGTCGGAGCAGAAGCTATGCGCACCAGTGTTGGTGAAGGTAAAACTTTAATAGACTACGTAATTGAGCTAGCGAAACTCATGAAAGCACCTGTTGTCGCAACATCAAATACTTTAAAGGCATTTCTCGAAAGAAACTTCCAACCTGCAGCTGTAATGGGCTCAATTGAAGTAACTGATAGACTTCAAGATCCGAGCTGGAGCGTTGACGGATCAAACCAACCTCACGACCTTATAATTTACATTGGAATAACTTACCAGCTGGAGTCTCAATTACTATCGACGCTAAAGAACTTCGCTACTCACCTCCGCACACTAACTCTTGATAGATATTATCATCCAAATGCTACATTTTCATTTCCAAATCTTCCTGAAGATAAGTGGGTGGAAAATCTTAATATGGTTCTAAAAGTTTTAAGTGGTGAGGGGAAGTAGAGCATGTCAGCTTTTAAAGACTTCCCGGTAGAGATAAGTCCTGCCTTTGAAGGTCAGAGGGTTAGAAGAAAAAATATGTATGTTGAACTTGGAGGCCCCAAGATAGACTATAAGTTTGAGCTAGTGAGGGTTAAGCCATTAGATGAAGTTGAAGATGGAAAAGTCGAGATTATAGGCCCAGACCTAATGGAGCTCAAGGAGGGCGGATCATATCCCCTCGGAATCTTAATATATGTAGCTGGTAAGAAGCTTGAGGAAGACCTTGAAGGAGTCATTGAGCGTCGAATTCACATGTACACGAATTACATTGAAGGAATAATGCACTTAAACCAGAGGTATGATATTTGGATTAGAATATCGAAGAAAGCAGTTAAGAAAGGGTTAAATTCCTTAAAGTGGTGGGGGAAAGCTCTAATACTACTATTCAAGTCTGAAATGCCCTACATAGAGAAGATGCAAGTAACTTTCATAACTGACCCTGAAGAAGTGAAGAAATGGTATCAAGAGGCATTAAAGGTATACGAGAAGCGTGATGCTAGAGTTCGTGGATTAAAGGATGAGGAAGTGGACATGTTCTATGGCTGTGTTCTCTGCCAATCATTCGCTCCAACGCATGTATGTGTAATAACTCCTGAAAGAGTAGCCCTTTGTGGTGCATTAACTTGGCTTGACGCTAGAGCTGCAGCAAATATAGATCCCAAAGGTCCTAACTTTCCAATTCCCAAAGGGGAATGCTTGGATCCAGTTAAGGGAGAATGGAGTGGGGTAAACGAGGTAGTTGCGAAGAGGTCTCTAGGTGAAGTTAAGAGGGTATACTTATATAGCATGTTTGGCTACCCGCACACTTCATGCGGATGCTTTGAGGCAATAGCCTTCTACATTCCTGAAGTTGACGGCATAGGTATTGTTCATAGAGGATTCAAGGGAACAGCAGTAAACGGGCTACCTTTCTCAACTATGGCGGCTCAAGCTGGTGGTGGAATGCAAACTGAAGGTTTCCTGGGTATTGGAATTGAGTGGATGAGGTCAAGGAAGTTCTTCTACGCTGATGGTGGATGGAAACGCATAGTGTGGATGCCCAAGGAGCTTAAAGAAAGAGTGAAGGATGCTATTCCACCAGATCTATACGATAAAATTGCAACTGAGGAAGATGCAACTGACATTGAGGAGTTAAAGAAGTTCCTAATTGAGAGAGGGCATCCACTAGCTGAGAAAATTAAGGAGATGGAGGAAAAAGCTAAAGCCGAAGAAGCAGCTGCTGTTGAAGTTGCACCACCAGCAGCACCTACAGCTGCTCCAGAGGTCACCCCAATAACTGCTCCTCAAATACCGACAGTTCCAATTCAACCCGCAGCTTCGGCAGTACCATTTAAGATAGCACTTAAAGGTGTCAAGATTAAGATTAATAAACTAATCATAAAGAAAGCTGGTGGGAAGTAGTATTGAGTGAGAAATCCGAGAAGAAAGCTGAGGAACCATTATCAGATTTAATATCCTTCATTACTAATTTGCTAAAGCGGAACTACGTAGTGGAACTTGAAGGTGTAGAGATTAGGGCAAATAAAATGATAATTTCCAGGGAGAGGGGTAGGCAAAGTGGAGGAACATAAGAGGAAAGCCTTCAAAGATTTGCTTAATTTAATTTCAGAAGCTGAGGAGATAGAGTTAACTGACGTAGTTATTGATGCTGATGAATTAACAGTAACTTTCATACCTCCTCAAGCACCCCAAATGCCCGGTTACTTTAAGTTAACCCTCGAACCTCTAACTGGAGCTAGTAAGTTAGAGTTACTAGTTGAGGCTTCACCTCAAGGTGTTAGATTAATATCGCTACCTCCAGCTCCTCCAGCAAAGCCTAAACCTGTAGAGCTCATTAAAGTAAAATTTGAGTATCCAAAACTACCATTCAAAGGTAAGATAGCTGAAGTTACAATTGGAGCAACAAAAAGTGAAGGTGGCACTAGGAGTCACATTATTAAGGTTGGTGGATCATCATCAATGCCATTCTTCCTATTTGCTGAAACACCACCAAATCCAATGGTTGCTACTTTAGACGTATTCGACATGCCGTCTGCCCCTCGGCCAGTAAGGGAGATTTATGGTGATGCTATAAATGATCCTGCTGAGTGGGCCAGGGTTGCAGTTGAGAAATTCGGCGCGGACATCATCTCATTGCACTTGATAAGCACTGATCCGGGAATAAAAGATACGCCTGTCAGTGAAGCTGCTAAGGTAGTTGAGAACGTGCTCCAAGCAGTTAAAGTACCATTAATCATTGGTGGCTCCGGAGATCCTGAAAAAGATGTCAAGCTCTTTACTAAACTTGCTGAAGTAACTGCAGGTGAGCGTATAGTATTTAACTCAATAACACTTGACATGAACATCGAGAAAGCTGTCAAGCCAATAAAAGAGCATGGTCACGATGTGATAGCACTCGCTTTCATAGATATTAACCAAGCTAAGGATCTCTGTAGGAAGGCTATGGAGGCAGGTCTACCAAAGAATAGAATAATTTTAGATCCAACCACTGGCGCCTTGGGTTACGGTATTGAATATTCATTCAGTATAATGGAGAGAATTAGACTTTCAGCTCTGCTAGGAGAGGAAGTACTTCAAGTACCTATGTGCTCGGCCTCATCAAATGCATGGGCTGCAAGAGAAGCTAGAAGTAAGGATCCATCACTTGGACCTAGAGAGATTAGAGGGCCTCTCTGGGAGGTCTCAACAGCTATTATTGCTCTACTAGCTGGCACGGATTTATTTATGATGTTGCATCCAAGAGCAATGCGCACCATAAGAATGTTCGCTGAAGCACTAAAGAAGGTGAGGAAGCCATTAAGTGAAGCTGGGTATGAAAGCTGGGTTACTGCAAAGTATTAGGGAGGGATATTTATGCCCAAGAGATTGAATCCACTTCAAGTTTATCGATATCTACCTCAAACTAACTGCGGTGAATGTGGAGAGAAAAGCTGTATGGCTTTTGCCAGTAAATTAATAGAAAGAGAGGTTTCAGTTGAAAAATGTAAACCTCTATTTAGAGACCCAAGATACGCTTCAAAGTTAAAAGAACTGCTAAAACTGATTCGTCCACCAGTTAAGGAGGTACTTTTCGGTGTCCCTCCCCATGAAGTAAAAATTGGCGGAAAAGATGTAGTTTACAGGCATGAATGGACATGGAGATTTCAAACTGCAATAATGATTGATATTCATGATGAAATGGACGAAGATGAGATAAGTAAGAGAGTGAAGTTCGTAAATGAATTCAAATATATTAGAATAGGAAAGGAGCTAACACTTGATGGATTAGCCATTAGATGCGTTTCGGGCATACCAGAGAAGTTTGCAAAAGTAGTCTCAAGAGTCATGAAGTTAACCTCTAAACCTTTCATTCTATGCTCTTACGATCCGAACGTGCTTGAAGAAGCTTTAATCGTAGCTAAGGATAGAAAGCCACTAATATATGCTGCAAACGAAAGGAACTGGAAGGATGTGGCGAATTTATCGATTAAATACAAATGCCCGCTTGTCGTATCAGCACCGGGAAATCCTGACCTTCTAAGATCACTTGTTAAGTCTTTGAAAGAACACTTCGGTCTTGACGACCTAGTTCTTGATCCAGGAACTAACCTAGGAGATTCAATAATTGACACTATAAGCTTATTCAGTGCTCTTCGATACGCAGCTATAGAGGAAGGCGATGAGCTTCTTGGCTATCCACTTCTGGGTGTACCAGCAGTTATTTGGCTTGATAAGGAGAAGTCTCCGGAGGAAAAAGCATATATTGAATCGATAATTGCATCATCCCTAATGTCAAGATATGCTGACATCCTTATAATGCACAGTACTGATGTCTGGCCCATACTACCAGTAATTGTGTGGAGAGATTGCGTATATACCGACCCAAGAGTACCACCATCAGTTAAGCCCGGCCTCTACGAGATTGGAAAGCCTAATGAAAACTCACCGCTACTAGTAACTGGAAACTTCGCATTAACATACTACTTAGTCAAGGATGATGTTGAAAAAGCGAAAATCGATGCATGGCTCCTCGTCATCGATACTGAAGGTATAAGCGTAGAATCTGCTGTTGCAGGTAAGAAGTTCACATCAGATAAGATAGCTGAAGCAGTGCAAGAATTCAATTTAGCTGAAAAGGTAAAGCATAAGACAATCATATTGCCGGGCTATGCAGCTCGTTTAAGTGGTGAATTAGAAGATATGCTTAAGGATTGGAGAGTATTCGTCGGTCCAAGAGATTCTGCCAATATAAAGAAGTTTATAGATAAAGTATGGATTCCAGAAGTTTTCGGGGAAAAGAGTGAAGAGTGAAATGCTAAGGCTCACATTACTAATTGAGCGTACACACGACCAAGAGTTAGCATCAAAGATCAGTACTTGCAGTGATGAATATGTGAAATTCTGTGCGTTAGCTTTTCTATCAAAAACTGATATGGAGAAACTTGGCATTAAAGATGGTGATTGCATAGAGCTTTCATTCATGACCTCAAAAGTCGTAGTTAAAGCTTTCAGTAAAGAGGACATTGAGGAAGGGCTAATAATAATGCCCCTTAGTCCTTGGTCTATGGCCCTAATCCCACCAATAGTTAGTAGTGAAGGGCATCCAGTTTACGGGCGAATTAAGGTCACAGTTAAGCCAGCGCTATGTACCTCACTAACCAGCTTAATTTCACTAATTTCACCTGAACAGTAATTGAAGGTGCTTCAAACTATAACCTCCTTCAATTTATCTATTTTCCCTAATTCAAGTAGAATTCTCGTCTTACTACTCCGTAAGTGCCCTAGTAACTCGTCAATAGCCTTTCTTGCAGTATCGTACCCCTCAGGCTTAGGAGGCACTTCCATAGCCTCAGGTAATTCTACTTTAATTTCCGGAGGCTTAACTTCTCTAATGTAAATCTCTGGCTTAGGAATTTCATAGTCCTCAATAACCTTCATTAAGTGCTTCCTTAAAGCTTCGTCATGCGGACTTTTCCTTCCTTTAACTTTAATCTTAGAAATTCTCACCTCAATTACCTGCTCCGGACAAGCATTTTCACAGGCTCCACAGTATATACAACTTTTATCGCTAATACTGATACCTTTCTCCTTTTTTCTCGCGAATATTGCATTAGTTGGACAAATGTTGATGCAGTTTTTGCATCCTGATGGATCGCATTTCTCCAAGTTCACTAGCTCAATTCTACCTTCAAGTGCTCTCTCAACTTCCATCGCCTCAACTGGACAGACATGTTCGCATAAACCACAATAAACACACTTATCTCTATCAATTTTAACTTCACCAGATATCGATACTTTAAATATTTTTCTTGGGGCTGAAGAAGTGCATTCAACCTTAATTGCATCAACTGGGCATATTTCTTCACATAGCTCACAGTAATCACACTTACTTTCGTCAATTACAATGCCAAGTGCTGGCCTATACTCTGGCGGTTTTGGTTCGCTCCAATAAATTTTTATAGCATCACACAGCAGTTCACAAAGTCCACAGTAAACGCACTTTTCCTCGTTTATAAATATGGACCCCTCGGCCCATTTTTCATCAGACACGTACTTAACAAGTTCATCCTTTTTAGGAACTTTAACTTCAACCTCTATGGCCTTAAGTGGGCATATCTTCTCGCATAACAGGCACGGTATGCATTTTTCCTTATCTACTTTGATTTCACCTTCAACTTTTGGGTACTCAAGTATCTTTTCGTGTTCAAGTACTATGGCATTTAATGGACATATCAGCATGCATAAAGGGCACGCTATGCATTTGGTTTCATCGATTATTATTAGTGGTGCCTCCATTTCTCCAGATGCAACCTCTTTTACGGGACCAAGCATTATTGCATTTACAGGGCAAACTTCTACGCATAATCCACAGCCGTTGCATTTATCTTTAAAGTACTTCAATCTCTTAATAAGCTTCGGAGCTACCCACTCATACTTTATGATGTGATTGAATTCTATTAACTGTAAAGTTGGTTTTTCAATGCTCACAGTTTCTCCCGCCCAAATTCGGTTCCTAAAGGTCCAATTTTCTTTATTTCCTCAATAAATTCAGTTATTTTCTTAGCTGCTTCTTCGCCTTCAGATGCCCCTGCACCAATGATCTTAACTCTATCTGGATTTATCCCTATAAGCTTTAGAGCTTCCTTTAAAGCATTAAGTTTTCTATTGGCTCTAATCCTTCCAGTTCTATAGTGGCAGTCTTGCTCTCTACACCCAATTATTAGTACTCCATCAGCACCTAGTTTCAATGCTTCGAGGATATGTATTGGATTAACTCTAGCAGAGCATGTAACCTCTATCACTCTCACACCGGTCGGATATGGTATTCTATTTACACCCGCATAGTCTAACGCTTCATAACCGCACCACTTACATGCAAACACTATGATTAATGGATACTCGCTCTTCTCCCTTAACAGCTCCCCTATCATAGCTGATATTGCTTCATTACTCAAATCCACTACTGGTTTGAGCGCTCCAGTAGGACAGGCTGCTACACATGCTTGACATCCACCGCAGAGTTCAGTTGCTATCACCGGGCCTTCTCTAGTCAATTTTATGGCATTATAATCGCAGGATATAACGCAGAGCCCGCACTTAACACATTTATTTGTGTCAACTTCTGGTGCTTGGACTTGGAGCTCCAAGCTCTCAGACATTAACAGAGTTGCTGCTTTAGAGGCTGCTAAGCCCGCATGAGACACGCTATCAGATATGTCTTTTGGTCCTTGGCATGCACCAGCAAGGAATACTCCATGAATAAATGTTTCAGCTGGTCTCAGCTTTGGATGAAACTCCATGAAGAATCCCTCAGGGCTTAATGGTATTTTAAGCATTTTCGACAATTCGCTAGTTCCCTTTGAAGGTACAATTCCAGCTTCAAGAATTAGTAAATCGACTTTCAGTTCAAATAGCTCCTCTGCTATGGTGTCAAACACTTGTATTTTAATGCTTCCATCACTATCCTCAAGTATTTCACAAGGCTTGCCTCTAATGAAATGGACGTTTTCTAGTCGCCTAACTCTTTGATAAAATTCCTCGAATCCTTTACCTGCTGCCCTAATATCCGTATATAAAATGTAAACTTCAATTTTTGGAATTAAACTTGTTAAGTAAACTGCGTGTTTTAATCCGGCCATGCAACCAAACTTGCAACAATATGGGAGGTGTCTTTCATCTCTGGATCCAGCACATAGAATTATTGCTGCCCGTCTTACGGGCTTTCCATCACTTATTCTAATGACCCTACCCCTTGTAGGCCCATCCGGGTTAACAAGTCTTTCCAATTCGATACCTAAAATGACATTTCTAAATTTGCCATAACCATACTCTTCAAGTTCCTTTGGATCTATAATTTCAAATCCTGTCGCTAGAATTATTGTCCCCACGTTGAGCTCTATAAGCTCTTCTTTCTGATCAAAATCTATTGCCTCTTTTTCGCAAACTCCAGCACATGACATGCATAGAATACAGTTTTTCATGTCAATGTATGGTGCAATTGGAACAGTTTCAGCAACTGGTTTCACAATAGCCTTCCTGTATCCTAGCCCATAATTATATTCATTTGGAACTTCTATTGGGCATACTTCCAAGCACTTATTACATCCATTACACTTATCTTCGTCAACATATCTCGGTCTCTTCAATATCTTAACTCTGAAGTTGCCTGGTACACCTTCAACTTCCTTCACTTCACTTAACGTTAAAACTTTAATTTTAGGGTGAGAGTAAGTCTTCGACATTAATGGCCCAAGAATGCAAATGCTGCAGTCCATTGTTGGGAAAACTTTATCAAGTTTAGCCATATGGCCTCCAAGGAATCCCTCTCTTTCCACGAGATAAACCTCAATACCTTTTTCAGCTAGTGAGAGTGAAGCTGTTATTCCGGAAACTCCACCTCCAATTACGAGAGCTTTCTTAGTAATGGGAACTTTAATTTTCTTAATGGGACTAAAGTAAGGAGCAGCTGCAATAGCAGCTCTAATTAATTCTAAAGCCTTAATGGTTGCTCTCCTCGGCTCTCTATAATGAACCCAGCTACATTGCTCCCTTATGTTGACTACTTTCACGTATCCACCATTTAAACCAGCTTTCTCAGCGTTTTCTCTGAAAAGCTCTTCATGCAGATGTGGCGTGCAAGCCGCGATGACTACTCTATCTGGTTTTTCATCTTTAATTACTTCACGCATTTTGAGAAGTCCATCTTCACTACACCAGTGTTCATGCTCATAGCAAACCACGCCATCAACACGCGATATCTCTTTAACTAAATAATCGACATCTACTACTCCAGCTATGTTTGTGCCGCACCTGCATATGAGAACTGCAATCTTTAGATCTCTACCCGCCACCAATCTAGAGCCCTCTTAAAATCTCACTTAAAATCTCCTCTTCACTTAAAATGCTTGGTGGGGGATTTAGAAACGGAGTAAGCTCTACTCTGACACCATCAGACCTGACTATCTCTCCTCCACTCTCTAATCCGACTATTAAAGTTGGGATGCTTACATTGGCAACTTTTGAGATTAAAGTTTTCCTACACCCAACATAGATTACTGGTATCTTCTTAAGCTTTACAGCTACACTAAGCGGGATGCATGTAAATAAATCGCTTCCAACGATTAGTGCTAAGTCGAACTCTTCCCTCATCAACTTCGAAAATGCACTTGTAACTGTAGGATTGCTTTCCGCTTTCCCATTCTTGAACTCTAATGCATGTGTGGCACCATATTTTTCATAGAGAATTCTAGCTACCCCCATGGAATTCAGTTCTTCAGCAAGTGGTATTAAAGTAGCAACCTTTCTCTCTTCAATCTCTTTTACGAGACTAGCTATCTCGTGGTAGGCTTCTTTAGCTGAAATGCTAGATAGTAGATGGTGCCCCACGAATATTGAGGTGTAAGTTGAAGCTTTAAAGTCATTAAGTAAGAGGAGGGCTGCTTCTCGTGTTAAACCTAGTTTCTCTGACGCTTTCAGCTCTTCGTCGATTAATAGCTTCTTCAATGAAGCTATTGCTTCAACTTCCTTACCGAGCTCCACTTTAATGTTGTGCTGAGCTATTTTAGTGGTATCATTCATTCTATAGTTGATTGTCATAACAATTCTGCTCTCCTTACCAGATTTAACATACTCCCCTCTAGGATAGACGGCGTATTTGCTTGCATGTCTGAGATGAGTACTGGCTATGTTGGTGAAGGCGTATATTATGAAGTCTGATTTCTCGAGAACTTCTTCGAATCCAACTTCCTTTAAGCCTACTTCAAATGATATTGGTATATGTAGTTGACATATACTTGGCTCACTATCAAAAACTCCATTCAATTTTTCAGCGATCGATAGACCTATTTTTATGGTTTCAATTGTACTTGAAGTAAATCCATAAATTAAGGGCTTTCTCGATTTTCTCAATAGATCAATCGCCTTGTCGATCAATTCATTTACACTTAAATTACTTTTCAATCTTTTTGCAGGTAGCTCCTTTATACGCTTTACTCCATGGCTACAAGCTCCCCAAACCCTTTCCACTCTACTATCTTCAACTTCAACAACTAGGTCACTACATGCAAGAGAGCATCCAGTACATACTACATTAGTAAACTTCTTCATGCAACCACCTTAATAGCTCCACTAAAGCAAACTTCCTCACATATCCTACAGTTCATTCTATGGGGAGGATATCTTCGACACTTCTCAAGGTTTAAAACCTTAATTTTACCATCAATTACGGTGAACACTACCTCCTCATTAACCGGATTAATGCCTCTACCTACTTCAGGGTCAATACTAACATTAGCTGGGCATGCAATTATGCAATTACCGCATCCAATGCACTTCTCTTCATCGATTTTAATCAATGTCTCAGCAGCTTCAAATAGAGGTTTTAATAGCTCTTTCAGCTTCTCGAGGTTACTAGAATACTTTGGATCCGTGAAGAGTGGCTCGCAATCCTCCAGTCTAACTTCTTTCTGTAGAAGCTTAACTGCAAATGCCATACACGTATAACCACATTTTTTACAATTTGTTCTTGGTAGCAGTTTGAATATCTGCATTGGATTGAGTTTAACCATATCCCACAACCCTGCACTTTACCTTCTCTCATAGGGATTTTACATAACATCGTATTAAATTTTTAGCTATCGCTAAAAATTTAAGCGGTGAATGGTGTCTATTTTTGGTGATTTGCATGTGCGAGTTTAAGGTGATATCTAAGAGCATTGATTCAATTGAGGATGTAGGGACAGACATTGTATACGCAAAGTTCAGTAATGGAAACGTTATTCTGAGAGATATTATAGGTGACGAGAAGGTTGTTGAATCAGCAATTATCCGTGAAGTTAATGTTATGAAAGAGCAATTGCAGCTCTTCAAGCATCCTATGATAGGGCTTGTGTTCAGCTTCTTAAGTAAGTATGAGGAGTGTATTAAGAGTGGAAGATACAGTGAAGAGGTTGAGCATTTATGGGAGGAAGTTAAGTCCATGGGATCGAACATGGTTAGGGAGTTATGGATTAAGTTGAAGGGTTCCTCCAAATAACTTCAACTATCTTATTCCTCAATTCCTCAATTGCCTTTACAACCGGTGAGTTGGGGTACAAGTCTAATATTGAAGCTCTCTTCATATCGGCAATTTTTACATGTTCATCGTAGGGTATTAATTGGAGCAGTTCAAGCTTAGTTGACTTTAAACTTTCCTCAATAAACCTCTTCTCTTCCTCACACGAAACCTTATTACCTACTGCTGCAACTCTCTTCACTTCAATATCATATGCTAACTTCTTAATTCTACATGCAGTATCTATTGCCTTCATATTCGGCTCGACAACAGTTATCATTAAATCCACACCTCTCGCAGTCCCTCTCGCTAAATGCTCTATCCCCGCTTCCATATCAAGAATTACTATTTCGTTTGTCTTTAAAATTAAGTGTCTTAATATTGCACGCATAAGTGCATGAGCTGGACATAGACATCCCGTTCCTCCATCTCTAACTGTACCCATAACTAAGAGCGTAACGTTATCCGGGCACTTGACACCATAAGTATCAACTATGTCATCAACCTTAGGGTAAAGCTTAAAGAATCCCTGATCAAGGCTTCCTGGATAAACTTCCATACGCTCTTTTAGAAGTCTCCTATTAACTGCTAGAGGCTGAATTTTAGATGCAATACTATGTGATAGTCCAAGCGTGTAAGCTAGATTAGTGTTAGGATCTGCATCAACAGCTATAACTTTAAAGCCTGTTCTACCAAATAACCTCGCAAGTGTACCTGCAATTGTTGTTTTCCCAACTCCACCCTTGCCAGTTATAGCTATTTTCAATTTAATTCAACCCGCCATTACATAGCAATCAAAGCTTCCCTTTAGTTATCTATTTAAGCAGTATAAATCAATTCTCTAGGGGGTTTCGTAAATGGTTATCAAAGATGTAATTAGAGAAATGACGAAGAGTAGTAGGCGCAAAGCTGCTTTAGCCTTAATAGACGTTATACTATCATCAAAAAAGTCCCATGAAATAGATAGCGAGGAGGCGAAAACATTTCTAAGATTATGGCAGGAGGATAAGTTTACAACCATTAATGGGTTGGAGTTCCTCCTTAATATTGCGAAGAAAATTGAACCGGAGAAAGCTGCTAGCAAGTTAAATGAATTAGAATTTTCTAAATTAGCTGAGCTAATTGGGGGTTGATGATTCATGGTTAAGTTTGGCATTGAATTCGTACCTTATGAACCCTTCTGGAAAACAACATTTTATGCAATACAAGCAGAGAAAAGAGGCTTTGAAAACATATGGGTTACAGACCACTATAATAATAGAAATGTATACGTTACGCTCACATCAATAGCTCTACACACAAGCAAAATCAGGTTGGGAATAGGTGTAACAAACCCATACCTCGTGAATCCAGTAATGACATCTCAAGCAGTGGCTTCATTAAGTGAAATTGCTCCCAATAGAGTAATACTCGGAGTCGGTCCAGGAGACAAGACTACATTGGAAAGTTTAGGTGTGGAAATGAAGTTGCCGGTGGCTGCTGTGAAGGAATGTGTCTTGATAGCTAGGCAGTTATTTGAGAAGGGTAGTGTTGAATTTGAGGGCAAAGTATTTAGAATTCCGAAGGCAAGATTTAACTTCAAAGTTGCAGGTAAAATACCAATCTACATTGGAGCTCAAGGGCCTCAAATGCTTAGAATAGCTGCAAAGTATGGTGATGGCGTTTTAATAAACGCTTCACATCCCAAAGACATACAGGAGGCAATGAAGCATATTGAGAAGGGAGTTAAGGCAGCTGGCAAGTCAATTGAAGAAATTGAAATTGCCGCATACACTTCACTATCAATAGATGATGATCTGGATAGAGCGATGAAAGCCGCTTCAAGAGTTGTAGCATTCATTGTCGCTGGAAGTCCAGAGTTCATACTTGAAAGGCATGGAATAAGTGTTAGTGAGGCAAATGAAATTAAGAAAGCACTGAGCGAAGCTAGATGGAAAGATGCGTTTTCAATGGTTACCAAGAAGATGATAGATGCCTTCTCAATAACGGGAACACCAGACATGTGCATTAAGAGGATAGAGGAGTTAGCCAGAATAGGTGTAACGCAGATAGTTGCAGGGTCACCTATAGGTCCAAATGTTAGGAAGTCAATAGACCTATTTAGTAGAAGAGTGATCCCAATATTCAAGTAATTTTTCTCCTAATTCTTTCTTTAACAAAATATTTCAATTCCTTTTTCAAGTTTAAAGCTCTCAAATAGGATTCTATGCTAATGTAGGTTGCCCAGTGAATCACCGTGTCGCCTAACTCGTAATCGCACGCTGATGATGCAATGCAATATGATTGAAGTAATGATGCGACGTATCTGCACATCTCCATTACGGACTTCTCGTCCTCTAAATTAACTTCATAACCTAGCATCATTCTCGCAATATACCAAGTAGCACCACATGGTGTCGATGTCTTCACTTCAATTCCTTCAATTTTAGCTCTACTTCCCATCTTCACTACTTTAACTTCCAGTACTGGATATCCAATTCTGAATTCTTTAATGAATTTGCTTATGACTGGTTTGCTTTTCTTGGGTGTCAGAAGGCATGGTGGCTTCACAGTTTCAACTTCTATTTTAAACTCATTGCATTGCTCTATGACTTCCCTTACAACTCCTGGAGGTGCATCTAATGGGCTCCCTCTGAAGATTATGAGGGCTCTAATCCCCTTTTTATGGAGAATTTCTGGCAAAGCTAAATACAAATCATTATGAATACCCATTGCTATAACTAGATCTACCTCAGGTATTTTATTCTCCAATATTTTCTCTGGCTCATCCAATACTTCGGGTAACTCATGAATACTCGGTACCCTAATTATGTGAATATTGTGTGTGAAGTCGTATTTACCATACTTGCAGAGCTTTCCAATACACTTTTCTAAGCATATATTGCAGTGTCCCCTTCTATTCATTAAATTCTCGACTATTTTCTCTCCATAATCATTGGAGATTATTAAGCAAATCTTCATATTACTCCTTAAAACCTCGTTACTCTCTCTTCCAACTGAAATGCCCGGTAACTTCATTAACTCTTGAATTCCCTCTTCTTCACTTCTCACTGTAGAATAGTGCATGGCACTTTCCTCCTAAGTCTCTCTTGAACAGTTTTTCTAAGCTCATCAATTAACCCTAAAGCTCTCAAATATGCTTCTCTCTCAATATATGAACCCCAGTGAAGAATTGTATCTCCAAGTTCAGGGTCATAGCTCATTGAACCAATACATGGAGCGGCGTGGTGGTGTAATGCTATGAAGTCATACATTTTTCTGAGCTCTATCTCATTAAGTGAGCTAATTTCATAATTTAGCATTTGTCTCGCAACATACCATGTTGTTCCGCATGGAGCTGACACATAAACTTTCACAGATGTTATTTTCCTTAAATTTCCAATCTCAGCTATGTCAAGTTTAAGCAGTGGTTTTCCCATTCTGAATTCTCTTATGAATCTGTCTATCACTTGCTTATTACTCGGTCTGAGAGTGCATGAGGGTTTTGGTGCTTCAAATTCTATTCCATATTCACTGCATTTATCTCTCAACTCTGAAACCAACCCTCTAGGTGCATCTCTCGGATCTTCACGGAAAACTATGAGTGCATCAATGTTGCTTTTCTGCAAGATTTCCGGCAGCTCTAAGTATAGATCGCTATGAAGCCCTGTAGCTAAAGCTAAGTCAGCTTTTGGAAGCTTGCTTGGCAAGTATTTGAGTGGATCATCAATTACTTCAGGTAGCTCATTAGGCGGAGGTACTTCATATACTGCGACTATGTTGTCTGCAAAGCTGTACTTTCCATATTTACATTGCTTATCAATGCATAAATGACCGCAGCTAATGCAGTGACCAGTACTATTAAGCATGTTTTCTAATACTCTTAACCCATAGTCCCCACTGAAAATGATTATTAGCTTGAGAGAGCTTTCCCAAAGATTTCTATTGCTAAATTCTCCAACAACTGCAGGGGTCTCTTTAAGTATTCTAAGCAGGTTCTCGTCTCTCCTCAATTCCTCCTCTACAAGGTGTTCTATTTTCATACTCATTTTCGCAATATTCTTACAACCACTATTGGTTTATGCTTTACTGATAGAAGCATTTTCCAAGTAACTTCATCTGGCCCAACGCCAAATCTTTCAGCTATCTCCCATGCAGTAGGACCTGCCCCACTCCCCCTAACCTTATCCGCGAAGTCGGCTATATCTAGTATTTCATCAACTGTCAAATTAACTCCTGAAGCTGCTATTGGTGTTGCCCTAATTTTCCATCTTAGTGCTCTTCCTATCAAGAATGCTAGTATTCCCATAAACGGCTTTATCCCCTTAATAGCGTTCGGTCTAGATGTTATGTGCAACCTCCTAAATGAATACGACTTATCGCTGTCAACAATTAGTATTCCAATATTCTTGCCAGTTTCCTCTTTAACTCTCCTTCTTATTTGGTCGGCTATTTTTTGAGCTTCTTTAAGTGGAAGACATGCATAGCTGTATGGAACATTGGTTAGATCTATTCCTCCTTCGGAGTAATGCTTTAACGCCTGCATTGGACCTGCAATTTTAAGGCATATTTGCTTATGTGCAGCTCCCTCTTTAATGGGGTAGGTCCTTAGGAAATTTATGGTTTTTAACTTGAATCTGCAAAGGGGTCCAAGGATCCAAGCCCATAGAATTCTCATGAGTATATAAGTTATTATCATCGAAAACTTGGATGGTTTAATTTGAGATTCATCTATCAAATTGCCGAGTGCAACTGATATTGCTTTCTCCGAAATAACTATTATATCTCCGTTTTCGGCGACTCTTTCTGCTACAGCGACAATGTATTTTTCAAAATCTTCTCCTGGTAGCCAGTACTTGGTTTTAATGGCTTTACCTATCAGCTTCATTGCCGAGCTATTTTGACTTAGGTTTAAAGATAAATTTAAGTCTATTTACTCAGTCACTACATTATGATGATGAGGCCGCCAGTATCTGATCTATGATGACTACACACCCTGCTGAGCATATCCCATTAGCCATCTCAATCACTACTATATGATCATTAACGCCTAATTTAATATATTCTAAGTTACTTAACAATGACCGTCAAATTTTCAGTGATGTTCCATAATCGATGTTGTGCATTTCAAGGAATTACATAAACCTATAAATGCTCCCAACACTTACTCTTTAATGATAGCCATGTCTCGCCCGATGGATTTTGAAGATCTAGCTAAAATAGTTATGGTTTCAGATCCACGAATTTCCCCTAAAGGTGACAAGATAGCTTTCGTGGCTTCTAAAATGGATTTGGAGGCCGATGAATATGTTAATCGAGTGTGGATTGCTGATTTAAATAAAAATGAAGTGTACAGTTTAACTAACGGGCCAAAGGATGTCAGTCCTAGATGGAGTTCATCGGGAAAATATATTGCGTTTACATCGCGTAGGACATTGAAGAAAGAGGAGCGGGGCAGTGAGCTTTGGATTTCAAGAATTGAAGGTGGAGAGCCGCGATTAGTTGTTAAGGTAAAGAACCCAATTACGCAAGTGGAGTGGCTTCCCAATGAAAAGGAAATGGTGTTATTGACTAGTGAAGGTGAAATTCAAGAAGATGTTAAGGTGATTGAGAGGCTTCTTTACTGGTTCAATGGAAAGGGTTTCATTCACTCATTAAGGCAGCACATGTACTTAGTAAATGCTCTCACTGGAGAACTTGTACAGTTAACTAAGGGTGACTTAGATGTGAACTATATTTCCGTCAGTCATGATGGTAGTAAAGTGGCTTATATAGCTAAACTGGATGATTCAAAGCCATTCATAACTGACTTATTCATTTATGACTTTAAAACTCAAGAGCACTTGAAATTAACAAAGTCGAATATGAGCATTGATCATGTCTCATGGAGTCCAGACGATAAGTACCTAGTTTTCAGAGGCCATGATTTTAGAAGGGGAACGATATCTCATCGCCACATATATGTGGTTTCATCAAATGGTGGCGAATTAACGGACTTAACTGCTAATATTGACAGGAATACCCTGAATACTCTTAATAGCGATGTTAGGGGTCCTGGTAGAGAGCATGGTCCAATATGGATTGGAAACTACATTTACTTCGTAATTCACAGTGGAGGTTCAGTTAACTTATATAGAATGAAGTTTGATTCAAGGGAAATTGAAGTTGTGACAAGCGGTGAGCGAAGCATTGAGGCATTCTCCGGCGTTGAAGTTAATGGTAAGCACTTCTTGGCATATACTTCGATGACTGCAATCGAGCCGCCAGAACTATATGTTTGGGATGAAGAAAGTGGCGAGCGAAAAATTACCAGTTTCAATACTAATCTACTTGCTGAAATTGAATTATCCAAGCCTATGAGGTTTAAATTTAAGGCTAGCGATGGAGTTGAAATAGATGGATGGATTTTGAAGCCACCGAAGTGTGAGGCAAAAAATCCTGCGCTATTATACATTCATGGAGGCCCCAAAACTGCCTATGGCTATTCATTTATACATGAATTTCACTTGATAGCCGCCAAGGGATACGTGCTCATTTATATGAATCCTAGGGGGAGTGATGGTTATAGTGAGGAATTTGCAGACATACGCGGTCGCTATGGTGAGAGAGACTACCAAGATTTGATGGAGGGACTTGAATACGTATTAAAGACCTATGATTTCATTGATGAAGATAGAATTGGAGTTGCAGGTGGATCCTATGGTGGATTTATGGTAAATTGGATAGTGACGCATACAGATAAATTTAGAGCAGCGATAAGTATGCGGGGTATTTCAAACTGGTTTAGCTTTTATGGTGTGAGCGATATAGGCTACTGGTTTACGCTTGATCATATACTCGGAGACTTGAAGGAAAGGCCATTGACGAGGGAAAATATTATGAAGATGATTGAGAAGTCTCCAATAACTTATGCCGAGCATGCATCAACTCCTCTGCTGATTATTCATAGCATTGAAGATTTAAGGTGTTATTATGAGCAGGCACTGCAATTCTTTACGGCATTAAAATGGCTTGGAAAGGAAGTGCGATTAGTATTAATACCCAAGGAGAATCATGATCTATCGAGAACTGGTAAGCCCAAGCATAGGATTGAGAGATTAAAGCATATAGTGAAGTGGTTGGATGAATACTTGAAAAAATAAATAGTTGAGTTATGTCTCTTCTCTTTTTCTTCTAAGAACTTTTCCAGGCAATTCTCCGGTATGTTCGCCTTCTCTAATTACTATTACTCCATTTACAATAACATACTTTATGCCTTCAGGATACTGCTTTGGGTTCATGTAATCTGCTTTGTCCACTACTTTTTTGGGATCAAATATTACGATATCTGCCCAGAATCCAGGTCTAATGATTCCTCTATCGAAAAATCTCAGCTTACTTGCTGGTAGGGAAGTCATTTTTCTAATTGCTTCTTCCAAAGTTAATATTTTTTCTTTTCTCACATATTTGCTTAGAACTCTCGGGTATGTTCCATAGCTTCTTGGATGCGGTACTCCCTTGCTTAGAATACCATATGGTGCTAATGCATATCCATCCGTTGAAATCATGACCCATGGCTTTTTCATTATCTTGACTATGTTTTCTTCTGATTGATTGAAGTTTATGATTCCTAATGATGATTCTCTCTTAACTGCAATTTCCACCAGTCTCATTGCAGCTTCATCTGGTGAAGTTTTCCACTTATCTGCCACTTGCTTTACTGTTAATCCTTCTAGTGCTGGATCGGCCTCAAAGCGTGATATTAGGGCTCTTTCCGGCCCTCCACGTAGTTCCATTACTCTCACCAATTCCTCTTTAATTTTAGCTCTCATCTCCTTATTCTCCAGCCTCTCAAGCAGTTTTTCTCTTCCTCCTTCATGGGCCCATTTCGGTATCCATGCCAATAAGGAGGTTCCGCTGGCATTGTACGGATATTGATCTGCTGTGACGTCGATGCCTCGCTCCCTGGCTTCTTCAATTATTCTCAGCATTTCATCACACTTATCCCATAATGGTTTTGCCAGTATTTTAAGATGAGAGATTTGAACCGGTATGTTTGCTTTTTCACCTATTTCAATAGCTTCTTTAATAGCTTCAAGTAGTAGTCCTCTATCTCCCTCATCTCTAATATGTGAAGCATATATTCCTCCCTTCTCCGCCACTACTTTTGCTATCTCAATTATTTCACTGGTTTTTGCATAAGATTGGGGATCATATCGTAAACCTGTTGAGAGGCCAATTGCTCCCTCATCCATTGACCTTGCAGCTAAGCTCTTCATTTCCTCAAGTTCCTCTTTGTTTGGCTCCCTATTTTCATAACCCATGACCGCTACTCTTATATTTGCAAATCCAACATATGTTGCCACATTAACTGCTATTCCATTTTCCTCTAGCTTTCTCAGGTACTCGCCCATGTAAGTCCAATCTATTTTTATGCCATATCTTTCAGCTACTCTGCTCATTTCATCTCTTAATTGACCTAGTATGGGTGCAGCTGAACTTCCGCAGTTTCCGATGATCTCGGTAGTTACTCCCTGCCTCACCTTACTTTCTGCTCTAGGATTTACTAATAGTGTGAAGTCCGAATGACTATGTATATCTATAAATCCTGGGCAAACGATTAATTTTTCAGCTGAAATTACCTCTTTAGCTTCCTCTCCGCTTAACTTACCAATTGAAACTATTTTGCCATTCTTAATTCCAATATCAGCTCTAAACCATGGATTGCCCGTTCCATCAATAATTCTCCCGCCAGTTATGAGAATATCATACTCCATAATATCGCCTCTTCCAAGTACTTGTACTTAATCTCTGCTCTTAAGTTTCATTGCATATTAGCCGATCACTTCACGTATTACTCTAAGGAAGTTCTCTCCTAGAAATTTCTTAACATCATTTTTCGAGTATCCGTGTTCAAGCATTTTGGCCGTTAACATGGGTAGTTTACTAACATCTTCTAATCCCTCAGGTGTTGTGGATATGCCATCAAAGTCGGAGCCGAGTCCAACATGATTAATTCCCACCAACTTATCTATGTGGTCTATGTGTCTTATTATGTCCTCTATTGTAGCTTTTTCTTCTTTAGTTAAGAATTTGGGGTAGAAGTTTATCCCTATAACACCTCCCTTTTCTGCAATGGCCTTTATTTGCTCGTCTGATAGGTTTCTTGGATGATTGCATATTGCCTTGCAATTTGAGTGGGATGCTATTATAGGTTTATGCGTATTTTCGATGATATCCCAAAATCCTGATTCACTTATATGTGATACATCAATTATTATTCCTAGCTTTTCCATTAATTCTATTGTTTTCAGACCTAAAGATGTTAGTCCTCCCCTAGTTCTTGCTTCAGAAACTCCATCTGCAAGCATATTTCTTTCATTCCACGTTAATGACATGGATCTAATACCTAATTTATGGAATGCTCTCAGGAGTATTGGATTATATTGTACTGGTTCTCCTCCCTCGAGTGATAGTAATGCTGCTAATTTGTTTTCTTCTTTAGCTTTAACTATGTCATTGCTATTGTCGACAATTAAAACTTTATTCTTGCTCTTTTCTACTTCAACATAGAATGAGCTAATCATTTCTAGTGCTCTTTCAGTTGCTCTTTCCGGCTTGTAGGGCGGGTCAACATAGACTGCGAAGAATTGACATGTAACTCCTCCTTCAATTAATCTTGGAAAGTCTACATGTCCTTCACTACTCTTTACGATTAAAGATCTGGTTTTCCAGTCCGGTTTATGTATTCTAGGTACTGTGTGTAGTATTGAATCGCAATGTGCATCGATAACGATTGACTCCTCATGCAGTTTTCTTGCTTCTTCAATTACCTCCTTACTAACTTCATTCACGGCAAATTGCCCCCATTACTTTTTCATTAATTTATGAACTTAAAACGATATGCTTCAGACGAAAACTATAAAGGAGTTTTAATCTTGTTTAAACTGAGCAGTTGATGGAGATGATTGTTGTGGGGCAATAGGGCTGGAATCTAGATTTAAGCATTTTCGGAGAATTTTCATTCAGTCATCTATAGCTTTGAGTTTTAGTATTGGTGGTATGTTTTCTGGTGGTGTTATTTCTAGCTTTAAGGGCCTGTTCATATCGCTTCCATGGATTCTCGCTTTATATCCATCGATTCTATCACTTAGAGGCGATATTAGTGGTGTTCTTTCTGGTAGAATTTCAACTATGCTACATACCGGTGAAGTTGAACCTAAATTTATTGGTAATACGAGGGATTTCTATGCATTGATTAAGTCTCTTTTTGCACTAACTTACATAGATTCACTGGCGATGGGCTTCTTGACGTTTATAATAAACTTTCTTGCTGAAAATGCCTGCTTAGCTGATCTACCATATTTCGCATTGGTACCTATAGTTGCTTGCCTACTATCTACGGGGCTATCCATGCCAATAACCTTAGTAACGGCATTTAGTAGTTTCAGAAGGGGATTTGACCCGGATGTAGTGGTTTATCCCGTGATTGCGATCATGAATGATGTACTTGTTGCAGTGAGCTATTCAATAGTTATTTTGTTGACCATTGCATTGACAGGTAACTTTATCTCGCTTTTCCTCTTGTTTGCATTCTTGCTTTTAATAATTATTTTAATTGCCTCTAGAACTGATTGGAAATTGCGGTCTTATAGCTCAACTATAAGGGAGGCGACTCCAGTGGTGATCTTAACTAGTCTGGATGGTGTTATTAATGGAGTTATTCTGGCTCATTATAAGTATGCCATCCAAATGAAGCCTGAGGTTATTGTTGTTTATCCAGTATTGCTTAATGCCTTGGGCGCTGTCGGCTCCATTATTGGCTCTCTAACCACTACTCGTCTTGCACTCGGCTTGCTTTATCCATCTTTGTCGTCTTTTAAGTATTTATTATTAGATGTTCTAGGAGTTTACTCTTCATCACTGCTCTTGTATTCGTTATATGGTTCTCTTGCATTTGCTTTTTGTATATCTATTGGCTTGTCTGTGGTTTTGCAATCTATGATTCTGCTGTGCATCATGGTTGGCATGGTCGGAGTGCCATTGGTGGTGGCTGTTTCTTTTGTGATAGGAATTGTGGCTTATAATAGGGGATGGGATCCAGATAACTTAGTGATACCCATCGTTAGTTCATTATCTGACTTTCTTGGTACTTTACTTATTGTGAGTTTAATGCATTTGCTATAGCAATCTCCTTATATTTTGTATCCAATAGTTTTTATGGTGAATCCTGTACCTTGTGGAGTGGGGGTTTAAAGATTAACTATGAGAGGCAGTATGGGTAGAAGTTCTCTTTCTCATGTTAAACCTATGTCTGTTAGGGAAGTCTTAAGGGAAATGAAGAACATCTGCGGATTAATGATTGACCTGGCTTATGCCTCTGTTCTGCTAAATGATGAGGAGTTGGCGAGTGAAGTTTTAGAATTGGAGCGGGAAATGGATGGTCTGCTTTATCAATTATGGATGAGCGCGGCTTTGGCTGTTAGAGATCGAAGTGATGCTGAAGCTATGTCAAGTGTCATTAGAGTTGCCATAGCGATGGATGAAATTTCAAATGCTGTTTCAGATATAACTCAAGTGGTTCTGAAGAGGCTAGGTATTCATCAATCAGTTAGAGAAGTTTTTGAGAAAATTGAGCCTAGATATAGGAAAGTTGTGATATCAAATGGTTCATGTTTAATTGGGAAGTCTATTGGCGAATTAGATTTGGATGTCGAGCTGGGGATTTATGTTATAGCAATTAGGAGGGGTAAAGAGCTAATAATTGACCCAGACGACTTTGAAGTCTTCCATGAAGGTGATGTAGTGATTGTTAAGGGACCATCTTCGTGCATTGAGGATTTCGTGAAGGCTGCTTCAGGTGAAATTAAAAATTGGGAAGAGGTGATTGAGAACTGAGTTTAGATAGAATTAAAGATCTACTATGGAGATTGCTTGATACTTCAAGGACCATGATAGATTTGGCCTACTCCGCGCTACTCTTTAATAACAAGGCTTTAGCTGAAGAAGTTATGAGGTTGGAGGAGGAAGTGGATGAACTGCATACTGAGTTTGAATTAGAAGTCTTGAAGTTAAGGGAGCGTGAAGGTGAGGAAAAGGGCATTCTTGGCTTAATAAGATTTGGTTTATCTGCTGAAGCTATTTCTGATGCAGCAGCTTCAATAGCTGATGTTGTTCTTAGAGGGCTAAAGCCTCATCCAATACTTCAAAAGGTCTTTCACGAGGTTGAAGAGAGCATTGCAATGGTTAGAGTTGAAGAGAAAAGTGAACTTGATGGTAAAAGCCTAGAGGAGCTTGCATTAGATGAGATGGGAATCAGGGTTTTAGCTGTTAAGAGGGTTGACGGTGAGTGGATTAGAAATCCACCAGCTAGCTATCTTGTTAGGGCAGGCGATGTGTTGATGGTTAGTGGCTATAGAGATAGTATCGATGAGCTTAGAGAAATGGCCTCAACTACTGGCGAGAAGGCCTAGATTTATATCAAAGCTCTGCATAAAATTTGTGTATGCTACCGACAACTACTATCGGAAGTTTCCCCTTATCACCTACTGCTGAAAACTTTAGAAGAGCCTTATTAGATCAAGTTATGTGTAATATTACTTTTCCAGCTCTACCTCAGTTAAAGGATTTTTGCATGCTTTTTCTTGAAGAGTTTTCAAGGAATAAGTGCGGTATTGAAGTAGTTGGCGATACTGCGTGGTTAGTTTCATCAATTAAAACTCCGAGAGTAAGCGGAGTAGTGCATCAGCTGCACGAGGCAATAGAGGTCCTGAAGAAAGTTCGCGGGGAGGTTTCATTGAAAGTTCAAGTTACGGGACCATTAACTCTTGCCTCAGTAACCAAAGTAACTGATAAGATGGTTGCTTTGAGCTATGAAAGTGTTGTTGAGGAGTTTATTGATGCTGTTACTGGTATTGTTGACCAGTTATCAGAGCCTCGAGAAGTTAAGGTGGTTTTTATAGATGAGCCTTCTCTTCCATATGCTTCATTCATGGGGGTGGAAGAGGACCTCCTGATTAAGGCCATAAGTAAACCTCTTAGTAAGGCTGCTGCAAAGGGTAAGCTTGTTGGAGTTCATGTATGTGGTGATATTAGGGGTTTTGCAAGTATTTTGCTTCAAACATCGGCCAAGATTTTACATCACGAGTTTAAGGGCTTTCCGAGAAATCTAGCTGCTTATAGTAGGAGAGATTTGGAGTCTTATGATAAGTTATTGGGTTTGGGTTGTGTTCAAACAGTTCCGAAGAATGGTGATATTGAGGTCGAGAGTGTGGATGAAGTTGTAGGTTTCATTAAGCATGCCGGTGAAGTTTTCGGTTTTGAGCGACTTTTTCTAGCGCCTGACTGCGGTTTTAAGGGGTTTAGGCAGGCATTTGGGAGTGAGGATGAGGCTCAGAGAACTGCGGTATTGAAAATGAGGTTAATGAGTGAGGCTGCGGAGCTCGTTAGGACAACCATTCTTTAATGCAGTAATTAGGTTTTAAAATTAAGTTGCAAATATTTTAAATCGGTGTATATTATGGGTAGGTTTTCAATTAGCATTAAGAACTATTTGAATAGAATTGAGAAAGTGAGGAAAGTTCTCGAGTCAAAGAATTTGGATGCACTAATACTCTTCAGTCCCATAAGAATATTCTATTTGACGGGCTATCGAGTGATACCAACGGAGAGGCCCATAGCTCTGATAGTTCCAGTTGACGATGAAACTGCCCTTTTCGTACCAAAGCTTGAAGAGGAGCATTCGAAGTTTAGAGTACCGCATGTTAAGAAGAGAATAGTTTACTTTGAGTATCCTGGTGTAGAGCATCCAATGAAGGTTTTAGCTAAAGCATTAGAGGAAATGAAGTTGCATGAAAAGAATATTGCAGCTGATGCACCTGGTTATGGAGGTGTGATGGGTTATCGGGGGCCAAAGCTGAGTGAGCTGCTTCCGAAGGCCAAAATAACTATTATGCCACAGCTAATTGATGAGATGAGACTGATTAAGGATGAGGAGGAGCTCGATTTAATTAGGGAAAGCGCTAAGTGGGCTAATTTAGCTCATAGGCTTCTGCAAGACTATACTGCTCCAGGTTTGATTGAAACTGAAGTTGCAATGAGGGCTAGCTATGAAGCTTCAGTTGCTATGATAAAGGCTTTAGGTCCAGAATATGATCCAGGGACATCCCTACCTGCCCGAGCTGGTTTTCGTGGTCAAATAGGTGCCTATTCGGCTTATCCTCACATGCTTGCTGGGAGCATGGTAATTAAGGAGGGTGATGTACTGGTAACTGGTGCTGGAGCTAATGTGGGTGGTTATAGTGCGGAGCTTGAGAGAACTATGATTGTCGGTAAGCCAAGCGAGAAGCAAGTTAAATACTTCAACATTATGGTTAAGGCTCAGCAGGCAGCTCTAAATGCATTTAAGCCAGGAATTAAGGCATGTGAAGTTAATAAGGCTGCTTTCAAGGTGTTTAAGGAGGAGGGAGTTCCTCAAGAGTATATTCTTCATAGGGTTGGGCATGGTATTGGACTTGAGGGCCATGAGCCTCCATGGATAGAGGATGGTGATGAAACGATTTTGAAGCCCGGAATGGTATTCAGCTGTGAGCCTGGCATCTACATACCTGGATTTGCAGGTTTTAGGCATTCTGACACTGTCATAATAACTGAGGATGGAGTGGAGGTAGTAACCTATTATCCAAGGAATTTAGAAGAGCTAATAATTCCAACATGAATTTTACAAGGGTACTTGGGCTTGAAAATAGGCTTTATTCAATTAAATCCGAAATTCGGTGAAGTAGAGGATAATGTCGATAGGGCTGTGGCTTTCATAGAGGGTGTTGATGCAGATTTACTTGTACTCCCAGAACTGTTTAACACTGGATATTTATTCGTGGATAGGTGGGAGGCGAGAGAGCTAGCTGAGGAGATACCTTCAGGATACACTACTCAAAAGCTTATTAAAGTTGCTAAGAAGACTAGGACTTTTATTGTGGCAGGAATTGCTGAACTTTCTCAGAGCAAAGTTTATAATTCCGCCATCATCGTTGGCCCGAACGGTTTTATTGGTAAGTATAGGAAGGCTCATCTATTCTATAGGGAGAAAGAAGTATTTGCCCCTGGAGATACTGGTTTTCAAGTATTTGACATTGGTTTAGCAAAGATAGGAGTAATAATTTGCTTTGACTGGTGTTTTCCAGAGGCCTGCAGAATACTGGCGCTTAAAGGAGCAGATATAATTTGTCATCCAGCAAATTTGGTGTTGCCATATGCTCATAAAGTGATGCTTGCACGATCCATAGAAAATAGAGTGTACACAATAACAGCCAATAGGATTGGAATTGAATGCCGTGGAGGGATGAGCCTTAAATTTACCGGAATGAGTCAAGTTACGAGCCCCAAAATGGAGGTGCTTGCAAGAGCAAGTGAAAATGAGGAGGAAGTCAAAGTAGTTCAAATTAATGTATCATTGGCTAGGAATAAGTGGATTACGGAGTTAAATCATGTATTCAAAGATAGAAGAATTGACCTCTATAGCGAGCTATTGAAATTATGATATCCTACTTCTCTTTTTCAATTGAATATACGATAGAATTGAGAATGCCATGTAGGCTAGCCCTGATAGAATGAGTGTTACTTGATATCCAAGACTTTCAACTATTATGCTGAATAGAATGAGGGATGAGAATTCTGTTATTCGCATGGGTATGTGTAATATTCCTATATCTATCGATAATGTTTTAGTTCTATGCTTGCTTACTTCAGCTATGATAGTTTCGTAGAAGCGTGTTCCAAGTCCACTTGCAATAGCTAATCCGGTTATGTATAGTGGTAGTAATATTTTTGAGCTTGGGAGGGCTACGCATGCAATAAAGTATATTACGCTTTGAATCACTGCTCTTATAAAGCTTAATGGCAATTTCATGGTAAGGAACACTGTAAGTGCTGTCGCTATGTTATATGCCATGAAGGCCATCCCAATCGCCATGTAATCGTAGCCCATTTCCTTGGACATGAAGACTGGTAATACTAATGATAGTAGTGGGTATCTGGCTAAGCTATTGATTGCCATTATGATTGAAACATTCCAGAAATCCCTCCCCTTCCCCCTTGGGTCTAGAGCCCCAAGTATTTGGGTTAGATTGATTTTGGATCTTTTCGTTCCAACGTTCCATAGGGCTATTGTTGGGTAGATTAGTAGTACTGATGCTATTATGAGTGGACTAAATGCGCTATGCGCACCAAACTTAGACATAACTGCACCAGTAATAGCTGCTCCTAGCGCTCCACCAAGCACGACTACTCCAATAACCTTTGTGGCCTCTCCAGCTTCCCTACTTGGTGATAGGAGGTATGTTGCAGTTCTGCTTACAGCCCAGTATGCTGATACGGAAATCCCCTCTAGTACTTTACCTATGGCGAAGTCTATTGGTGAGCTGGCCAGTAAATATATTGTAGTTGCTGTTAAAAGTGAGATCCAGTTGACGAGAAACATTGGTGACCAACCAACTTGATCCGCTAAAGCTGCAAACAAAATTCTAACGAAAAGAAATACTAACGGTAGAATTGACATGATGGCTCCTATCTCGGTTAAACTGATATTTTTCTCTAGTAGAACAAGTGGTACTGCAAGTCCAAGGCCCCCTAAAGTGAAGCTTGATAGGAATGATATTAGCAGTACTCTCCACATACTCTACCGCCTACATGAGCGCAATTAACTTCGTACTTACTTGACGTGAGATGGGGAGGATCATTGGTTCAGCATGTATTTCAGTCATTGGATAATGTTCTAGTGATTCTGCAAAGTTCTTGGAAGCTTAGGTTAATAAGCGTGTCTGGTGAACACTAATTTAAATGTTTTAGACTGAGAGTTAATCTGAATTAAGGGGTGTCTTTATGATTGATAGGGGATCTGCGCTAAGCCTAATTAAGGAGTATATTAAGAGTGATAAGCTGTTTAAACACATGCTTGCTGTTGAAGCTATTATGAAGAAGTTGGCTGAAAGGCTAGGTGAGGATGTTGAGCTTTGGGGGTTAACGGGATTACTTCATGACCTAGACTACGAGTTGACTGGTGGGGACTTGAATGTTCATGGATTAAAGACTATTGAGATATTGAAGAATAAATTGCCTGAAGAAGCGCTTGAGGCAATTAAATGTCATAATGAAAATCTTGGATTTGAGGCAAAAACCAAGCTGGCCCTAGCGCTAAGAGCCGCTGATCACGTTTCTGGCTTAGTGATTGCAACTGCTCTCGTAATGCCGAATAAGAAGCTGTGTGAGGTTAAAGTTAAGAGCTTGAAGAAGAAGTTTAAGCAAAAAGATTTTGCAAGGGGTGTTGATAGAGCTAAAATACTGTTGTGTGAAAAGCTAGGTATTGATTTAGGCGAGTTTCTTGAATTGAGCCTTTCGGCTTTGAAGGATATAGCTGATGAGCTGGGTTTGTGAGTGGTGATTTCTTGCAAGTTTTCGATGTTATAGTTGTCGGTGGTGGAGCAGCTGGACTCAGAGCCTCAATTGAGGCTGCGCGAATGGGTGCTAGAGTTGCAATTTTATCTAAAGCTCCCATCGGATATGCCTCGTCAACTCTCTATGCTGGTGGAGGCTTTAGAGCTGCTTTTGGCAAATATAGTGTTGAGAGGCATTTTGAAGAAACAATTCTTGGCGGATGCTTCATTAATGATCAAGAGCTTGTCAGAGCTATGGTTTTGGAGGCTCCTAAGAGACTGTTAGAGCTAAGGAGCTTTGGTGTTGACCTGAAGCTGCGTGATGGAGGAGTTTATGTTGAGGGTCCACCCTTAATGACCGGGCTTTCTCTAGTAGGTCCATTAGCTGATTTTGCTCGAAAGCTCGGTGTTCAATTTATTGATGGATATATGGCGCTTGATTTAGTTGTGGATGATGGTGTCAATGGGCTAATAGCACTAAATACTCGCTCCGGCGAAATTGAGGTTTTTCAATGTAATGCAATAGTGTTGGCAACTGGAGGTTATAGTCAGCTTTTCATGAGGAGCGATAATCCTGTGAGAGTAACTGGTGATGGTTGTGCTATGGCTTTGAGGGCTGGTGCAAAGCTAATTGATATGGAGTTTGTTCAATTCTTTCCATTGGGTTTAGCTGAGGATGGCATGCCCACATGGATTTTCCCTGCTGTGCAGGGGAAGCTGGTGAATGCTCTTGGAGAGGATGTGCTGGAAAAGCATGGTATTAAGACGCCACTACACATTGCTGCTATTAAGCATAGGGACTTGCTGTCAAGAGTTATCTGGCGAGAAATAATTGAGGGTAGGGGTGTTGGCGAATCTCTTATTATTGATTTAAGCAGAGTGGCTGAAGGTGAAGTCTCGAGGGTTCTTTCATCGCTTGCCTCTTCTCTATCTATTAAGTTGGGTATTAAGATGGATAAGGTTAGAATTGCTCCTCTTGCTCACTTTACAATGGGTGGTATAAAGGTAAATGTTGATTGTGAAACGGGTGTTCCAGGCCTCTATGCTTGTGGGGAAGTAGTTGGAGGTGTTCATGGAGCCAATAGGCTCGGAGGTAATGCATTAACTGAGGCAGTGGTCTTTGGTGCTAGAGCTGGTTTATCGGCAGCAATTTTCTCGATGAAAAGGAAGGCGCGCTTTAATGGTCAGGATTTATTGGTTAAGTATCAGAGGGCTATTGAATCGTTTAAGAGAGGGACTTTGGATGCTAGGCAATTGAAGAGTGAATTGAAGAGAATAATGTGGTATAAGTGTGGTGTTATTAGGAGAGGTGATGAGTTAATTGATGCTCAATCCTCGATTAGAGAATTGAGGGATAAACTTAATGATGTCAAGGCAACCAAGGCACTTGATCTAATTGAGGTGTTTGAGCTAAGGAATATGATTGAAATAGCTGAATTGGTGGTTAGAGCTGCTTTAATGAGGTGTGAGAGCAGAGGTGCTCACTATAGAGATGATTTTGTTACAATGGATAACGTAAATTGGTTGAAGAGAATAGTGTTTCAGTTAATCGATGGTAAGCTGAGTGTGCATTTAGAACCTGTAATACTCAAGTATATTACACTGAAGCTCTGAATAGGTGTTGGGTTGAAGTGAAATGCTGGATATTCCTAGAGTTCAAGTTCAAATTAAAAGTAAAATAGGGCTTCTCAGTAAGGAGTTAAAGAAATATCCTGACATTACAGATGAGCTGGTTGATTATTTGATGAAACTGAGGTTTTCAAATCTGACTTGCATGGAGAATGAAATAGATTTTCTAGTTAAGAGGTTTAGGGAGCTCGCCTATCCAATTTATCGCCCTGAAATTTCTCCTCCAAATCCTAAATATGGTGATGTTATTGATCATGAATGGGCCCTAAGAGCTTTAAGTAATTGCTGCGTTATTGGTGTTGATACGAGCGAGATTGCACCAACTCCTCACATAGCTCCCTTATTCCTATTGGTTAATGTTGGCTTCCAAGCAATAATCTATGGCGAGAAACCCAATCACATCAATGGCAGTCGCCCCAACTTCTATATTTATAGTGAGCTGGCGGAGGAGTTTGAAGGCGTGAGGAGGCTGCCGTCATGGGTATTGGAAGTTAAGAGAATTGAAAATGAGCTGGCTGTGATAAGTAATGTTGCTGACCTCATAAAGGGCGTTGAGCATAAAATTGTGCTTTTCGATGAGAGCTTTTCATTGAGTTATCTCATGACGAGAGATAGGAAGTTTAGAGTTAGAGTTGCCCGTGCAATGTGGGATCTCCTATGTAGGCTTAGGGATTTAAATGTAATACCTGTTGGTGTCTTCTATACTAGGTCTAAAGCATTGGTGCGTTCAATTGTAAAGCTTGTTGCATGTAGTGGTTTAGAATGTAGGAGTTGCGCCAGTAGTGAGAAAGTTTGCAGTAAATTTTCTTTTGTTAGAGATTCGATTTTAATGAATAGAGCTCTGGATGTGGGCTGGTGTTCTCCAATTTTTGGAGTATTGAACCCGGTTACTCTTAGCATGCCTCACTTTAAAATTGTGAGTTTCTATCTTAAGCTGAGTAGTGATAATGTTGTCAGGGTCGAGTTTCCAGAATGGTGTTTGAATTATGTTGATGTAATCCGAGATGTAGTGCTTGCCCAATCTATTATTGGTAGGGGATATCCTTATGTTCTTGAAAGAGCTCACGAAGAGGCCTATATAAGTTCTAGGGAGCGTAGATGGGTTCTTAGTTACATAGATAAGCTGATTAGGAGTCATGGAGGCTCAGGCATAGTTCTTTCGGGTAAGTTTAAGCGTAAAATTAGGGGAGTACTTTAATTAGCTCACCCGTATCATTTATTTTGGTGTAGATGTTGCCTAGGGAGTTCGTTGATTGGCTAAGTTACTATTCAAGTCCTGAAAATGCATTTGGCGAAGTATATGAATCTAACAGTTATTCTTTCAAGGTTAGAGCTTACAAATATGGTTATGATTTAACTCCGGAGTATGGCTCAATAATTGTAGTTAACTGTGGCACGCATCTAACCATTGGGCTTGTACATCAATCTGAAATGACTGTTGCACCTGGGCTTCAGTCAATACCTGCTCCAATGAGGGCTTCTAGGAGTGAGGTCAAAAGTAGGTATCCTGATTTAGAGGACCGATTAATTGACACTTATCATGCAATATCAATTGGCTGGTATCGTAATGGTAGATTCTATCATTCAAGGCCTAGAAGGAAGCCGCTAATACATGACTTGGCATTCATACCGGGTGATGATTTCATTAGGGCTTTTCATAGGATTAATGGTGAGCTTAAAGCTGATTATGTGCCCTTAATAGTCCACATATTGGGTGTAAAGGAGTTCGCCTTTCTAGCTGAAGCCTTCTTTTCAATTCTAGCTGAAAAGTTTAGCTCTGATGAGCGAATTCAATTGTTTAAGTCGATTTCGGCTTCGATAGCTAGATGGGGTGTTGACTCAAATATATCAATTGTGCTTGATAGGGCTAGGAGAATATTGGTGGAGGGTTAGTTTTGGAGGATTTTTTTGCTAGAATTACTGGTGGTAGTTTGAGTAGAGGCTTGGAGGCTAGGATTCTAAGTAGCTATTCCCCCGAGGATATTAGAACGAGTTCTATTGCTGTTGTTTCCGGTGTGAAGAATAGGTATTTGGCGTTGATCTCGGACTTGCAGTTGAAGTCTGGAACTGAAATTGCCGACTTTTTGACTAGGAGTGAGAATGGCTCCTCAAATAATTTAAGAGTGGCTCAGGAGGTTGCTGCTTCTCAACTTAAGCGTCAAGGTGTTCTTGGTGCTGAGCTTACATTGATTCCAATAGCTGTATCTAGGAGTGGAGTTGTTGATAGAGCTGATAGTATACCGGAATTAATGTCTCCTGTTGGTGTGCCGTCGGCAAGTGATATTGAGAGGTTTTATGGCAAAGCTGATTTGAAGAAGCTATGGTATATAGGTGCTCCTAAAACTCCAATTGCAACTAAGGAATTGCGTGCAAGTATACCAATAAATATTGATGCTTTGGTTAGAGGTTGCTTCGGAATTTTTGGTAAGAGCGGTACTGGAAAAACTTTTCTTGGAAACTTGATTGCCACATACATTTTATTGGCCAATTATGCTGGTGCATTTGAGAAGAAGGTTAAGCTTCTAATTTTTGACATGCATAGCGAGTATGGGTTAAAGGTTAAGGATCAGCTTGGTGAGGAGTATGCTGATGGTGTTGGCTTAGCTTTTAAATATGATTTCCTGAGGTTAACGCCGGATGAGGTGTTGGCTAGAGAAGCTGGTTTAGATGCGTTTAAGCTGGACTATAGAAGTATTATGGTCAGTGACCTGATAGCGTCCGGTGAGGCTCTTGGATTAACGAGGGCTTTCATGGACTTGCTACCTTCATTTTCGAGCTTGCTTAGGGACATGTTTGGTGATGAGTGGTTGAAGGCTTTATGTGGTTTCATACCTGAATCGCGTGATGAAAGTGTTAGGAGGAGGATTAGAGAGAAGTATGGTATTGGTGCATTGACATCTCTTCTATCTGCTAGGGGTAAGCTTGCCAGGCTTAGTAATTATGAGTTCATAGATTGGGAAGGTGAGTTTGAAGAGGATTCCGCTTATCGTGTAGTTGAAGAGTTGCTTAGGGGAGATAGGAGTGTTATTATAAGCTTTGGTAGATATGGTGATGATAGGGTTGCTTACATGTTAATTGCAAATATAATTGCTAGGAGGCTGTGGAATGAGTGTATTCGGAGGATCATGAGTGGAGAGAGGCTGAAGTATAGGGTTGTGATCTTCTTAGAAGAGGCGCATAAGTTTCTCGGTCCCAATGTCTACTACATGACCCCATTCGGAAATATAGCTAGGGAGCTGAGGAAGAGAGGTATAATTCTATGCATTATAGATCAAAGGCCCTCCCAAATCTTTGAAGATGCTAGGGCCATGCTATGGAATAATTTCGTCATGTGCTTGACGGAGGATTCAGATATTGAGGCAGCCTCTAAAGGTCTACCGCATTCTAAGCTATTTAAGCCAGTAATAGAGAGCTTGAGGAGAAGGGAAGTGCTCATTTTTGGTGAGGCAATAAGTGTTCCTTCAGTTGTAACTGTAAGGGATTATAGAGAAGCTATTGAGGAGGCCAAAGGAATCTATAGCGAGCTTATTAGAAGAGATGAATCAGATAAGCTTTTTGAAGCCTATGGTTACAAGGAGGAGCAAACAATTGACTAAACTTAAAATTCTGCATACAGCTGATTTTCACTTAGGTGTTGGAGTTAGAGGTGCAGGTTTCAATTCATTAGTTATTCAAAAGAGGGATAGGGATTTCATTGAGCAGTTATGGAGAATTAGGAAATTAGCAGTTGAAAATGAATGTGATTTCTTAATTATTGCTGGGGATGTTTTCCATTCACTTAGGCCGAGCGGCTTACTCTTGAATGAATTTTCAAGATTTATTGCAAGTCTAGCTGAGAAGGACATATATACTATTGTTGTGGCTGGCAATCATGATCAGCCTAGAACAACGAGAACCGAGGCCTATATTAAGGCTCTCCATGAAGCCAGGGCGCCAAACTTCTATTACATTAAAAAGCCATGTAAATTAGTTTTGAAGGGTAGCAGAAGTGGCAGGAAAGTTGGCTTCATATGCCTTCCATATTTACCGCCTACTGCTGGTGAGAGAGCAGCCTACGTCAATGCTATAGATGCAACTTTAAGTAGACTTGTAAGTTCAATTGGGGAATGTGACTATATAGTTACGGTAGCGCATTTCTATGTTGAAGGTGCGAAAATAGGGCCTAGCGAATCTTATGGACCATATATACCGCTATACGATATTGCCATTCCAAAGCATGTGTTCATTAATAATAGAGTTAGCTATACTGCTTTAGGCCATATTCATTATCATCAAGAAGTATCGAGTTCAGTAATTTACTCTGGATCTATAGAGAGGATAAACTTTGGAGAGGAGGATGAGGAGAAGGGAGTTGTTTTAGTTGAGGAGGCTGGTGGTGATTTATCTTCAGCTTTCATTAAGCTTCCATGTAGACCGCTGATTACGCTTCCTAGAGAAAAATATGGTTATGCGGAGGAATTTTTCGATTTAACAGGTGCACTTAATCCAACACGAAAATTAATTGAGCTTCTTTCAAGAGTCAAGATCCCTGATGGAGCAATTTTAAGATTGAGAGTGAAGCTACCCTATGGTAGGGGCATTGATAGGAGTGAAGTGAGCAAGTACATGAAGAGCATAAATGTACTTCACTGGTTTATTGAACCTCAAAGAGTGAGGGTTAAGTGCATAGTATCTTCAGGGAGCTTTAGGGATGTTAGGGAGGCTTTCCGTGAATATGTTGAGAAGGTGTTTGTAAAGAGGAGAGTGCTTTCATTATCGAAGGATGTTGTTGAGCTGATAATTAGTGAAGGCCTTAGAATAATCGATGAAGTTGAGAGGGGCGAGTGAATTGATAATAAATAAGATTAAGGTTGAAAACTTCGCGACCTACAGAAGGGCAGAGTTAGATCTTGATAGGCTTGGTTCAACAATTTCAGTTTTTGGTAGCACTGGAGCTGGAAAGACGACATTTTTTGTTGATGCTATAACACTGGCATTTTATGGTAGAGCTTATGGTCAATCCGAGAAGAAGTATGCTAAATACGTGATTCCAACGTGGGCTTCAAGGTCAAAGGTTGAAGTTGACTTCACATTGAATGATGGATCCAGATATAGGGTTATTAGAGTACTCGAGAAGAGCGGTGATGCAAGGGCAATGCTATATAAATTAGATGATCTTGGCAGGGTGAAGGAGCTAATAGCATCTGGAATAAGAGCTGTTGAAAGTGAATTGGCGAAGCTAATAGGCATGGACTTCAAGACTTTCATAAATACCGTGGTTGTTAGGCAGGGTAGGGTTGCAGAGCTGATTAGTAGGGATGTATCTCCATCAGAGAGGAGAAATATTTTCTTGAGAGCCTTCGACATAGACTTCAAGAAGCATAAGGATAAGGCTAAGGAATTACATGATATGCTTAAGGGCCAGCTAGAGCAGTTTAAAAAGGAAAGGGAGCTTTTACTTAGAGATATACATTTGGAAAATGAAATTAAGAGGAAGGTAGTAGAGCTTGAATCCAAATTTATGTCATTAGAGAAGAAGGTGGCCACCTTAAAAGGAGAAAGGGAAAAGTTAAGTAATGCTAAGAGCATTCTTCAAGAAAGAATTTCAGCCATTAAAAGTGAAATCGAGCAATTGGAAGATAAGAAGCAGAAGCTTGCTAATATTGAGGATAAGCTGAAACAGATAAATGCTGAGTTAAGAGGTTGCATAGAGCTAGCTAGAATGGAAAAAGAGATCGAAAATGAGTATAGGAAATTGAAGCATAGGATTTCAATGCTGGAGAATCTTTCAAACATAGAAAGAGAGATATTATTGCTTAGGGAATCCATTAAAAACAGAGCTCAGTTACTGGCGAGGAAAAATGAGATCGAAGAAGAACTCAAAGTAACACTGGATAGGATAAATGATTTGAATAGTGAAATTAAAACTATTGAAAATAATATACGTAAAATGAGTTATTTAAATGATGAATTGGAGAGAATAAAGACAGAGATTTCGAATTTACGTGGCTATTCCAAGTATATAGAGGAAAGCATAAGGGCGCTTGAGGAATTTGAGGGGGAGGAAGTTGTTTGTCCGGTATGTAAAACTGTATTAACTAGGGAGCGTGCTGGAGAAGCAGTATTTCATTTGAGGGAGGAGCTTAATGAGATAAATGGGAATATAGCTTTACTTGAAAATGAGCATAGGAAGTTAGTGGTTGAGGTCAATAAGCTGAAAAATTTGGAGGAGACTTTGAGATTAAGGGAGAAGGAACTTGCCAAGTTAATTGAAAAGAAAAATCAGTTAAATAGGCAATTAACTGAGCTGAAATCTCTAATTGTTGAGTTAAGGGAGAGTGAAATCAGGATTAGTGAATTGGAATCTAAATTCAATGAGATTTCTCAGCAGTATAAGTTGCTATTTGGTGAATATGTTGGTGTAGGAGATGCCGAAAGTAAATTGAATACTTGTAGGGGAATGCTTGAAGAGTGCTCAAATAAATTGATGAAAGTGAAGACTAGCATAGTCAATATTGAGTCATTGAGAAGATTGAAAGTTGAATTGGAAGCTGAAGCTAATCAGTTAATTAACGAGGTTAAGGTGCTTCCTAAACTTCACAGTGATTTTTCTATGCTTCAAAGCTCCCTCAAAGAGGTTGCTGATAAGCTTGCCGAGGTTGAGAAATTGCTTGAAGCAAGTATGAGTGAAATGTATAAATGTAAAGCTAGATTGGAGCAAATGAAGCAGCAACTTCAAGAATTGGAGCATAAGAAGAGCCGCGTTAAAGAGCTGGATGCTAAGATAGCTGAACTGGAAAAGAGAATTAGTGCTCTCAGCTACTTGTATAAATATATTTTCCATGAGAAGGGACTGCCTCTAACTATGCTGAGAGCTTTTCTCGAAAGGGTTGAGTATTGGGCAGATGGCTATGTCTCCAGGTTTCTACCTGGTAAGAGCATTAAAATTGAGGCTGGAGAAGATGAGGTTTCAATAATAGTCTATGATGGTGCCCAGATTAGAGATTTAACAACCTACTCAGGCGGAGAAACTGTGCTCCTAGGTTTTGCTATTAGGCTTGGTATAGCTAGGGCTTTAGCTGAGAAGGCTGGTGTTTCACCGCGTTTCCTAATAATTGATGAGGGCTTCGGTCCTTTAAGTAGTGAGTTTAGAGAAGAACTGTTAAAGACGCTTAATGAGTTGCAAAGGGATTATGAGAAGATAATTGTGATATCTCATGTTGATGAAGTAAGGGATAACCCTTATTTTGAGGCGCAAGTTCATGTGTACAAGGATGACTCTGGGATAAGTCATATAGAGGTTTTGAGGTAGAAGTCGCAAAATATATTACATAATTTTTAGGTTAACCGAAAATGGCTGAGCGCACACAATAGGTGGTCACCACATCCTAGAATACTGCTGACTAATGGAGGTGTTAGGGTGATTTTTAAGAGGAGGATTAGAAGGCTGCTTCCATGTATACTTGAAGTCATATTACTACTTAAATCTAGAAATTTGAAGCCTACTCCGGAGCTTATTGCTGAGAGATTGGGTGTTAAGGTTGATAGTGTTGTTAGGGCTATTGAGCTTGCTATTCGGGATGGATTAATAGATTCGAGTAGCTATGATTTAACTGATCGGGGTCGCGAACTGGTTTTGAGGCATAGAGAGCGTTTTCTTCATGATCGGCTAGTTCACAAGTATAGTTATCCGTGGAGTGCTTTTCTTAGGGGCAAGGATATTAGTGCTCATTGGAGTAGTAGGCATGGTCTTGATCGTGAGGGATTATCCCATTTACATAGCCAGCTTAGCTCACTTAATGTTAGGATTGAGGATGTTAAGCCTCTCTCATCTCTTTCCCCGGGTAGTAAAGGTATAGTGGCGTTTATGGTTGGTGGTTATGGTTTCATAAGGAGGCTTGCAGATATGGGATTAACACCTGGTGTAGAGGTGTCGGTTGTAAGAAATGCTCCATTTGGTGGCCCAGTGATTGTTCAGGTTCGCGGTAGTTTCTTGGCTTTAGGGAGAGGTGTGGCCTCAAGAATTTTTATTAAAACTGTGGAGGAATAGTCTTGCCTGCTAAGCGCAGGATAACTATAGCTTTAGCTGGTAATCCAAATGTGGGTAAGAGTGTCATATTCAATCAGTTGACTGGTGCTAGTCAAACTGTTGGAAATTGGCCTGGAAAGACAGTTGAGCGAGCTGAGGGCAAGTTATACTATATGGGTTACGAAATTCATGTGCTTGATCTACCTGGAACTTATTCTCTTTCTGCTTATTCTCAAGAGGAAATTGTGGCTAGAGAATATGTTGCTCTTGAGAGGCCTGATGTTGTTATAAATATTGTTGATGCCTCATCCTTGGAGAGAAATTTGTATCTCACAATTCAATTGCTGGAGCTCGAAGCCCCCCTCGTTATAGCATTGAATTTGTGGGATGTTGCGGTTAAGAAGGGTATTAAAATAGATGTTGATGCCTTGGAGCGTGAGCTCGGTGTACCAGTAATTCCAACAGTGGCAATTACTGGCTATGGAGTGGATAGGCTTTTATCTACTGTAATCGATGTTGTTGAAGGAAGAGTCAAGCTAAAACCTCTTAAAATCAGATATGGGAGAGAGGTTGAAGAGAAAATTCAGGTGCTGTCGAGGGCTATTTCCAAGAACATGCCTGAGCTATGTAATAAGTATCCTGCGAGATGGATTGCTGTTAAAATCTTGGAGAGGGATGAGGAAGTTATTAAAGTTGTTTCAAGCCATGAAAACGGTTCCCTAATCCTGTTGCTAGCTGATGAATTGGCTTCTACTCTCGAGGAGCTCCATGGAGAGCCGGCACCAGTAATTATTGCTTCAGAACGCTATTCCATTATAAGTAGAATAGTGTCTAGAGTTCAGAAAATTGAAGCTATTGAGCAGGTGACTCTTTCAGAGAAATTAGATTATCTAACTACCCATCCACTTTTCGGATACCCAATTTTGCTTTCAGTTATGGCCTTAGTTTTCACCTTAGTTTTTATTGGTGGCGGTTTTCTAGAGGAACTTCTTTCAGCTCTTTTTGATGAAGTGATAATTCCAGTAGTTGAGTTATCAGTTAGCCGGGTAATGCCGCCACTTATCGCTCAGCTTATTATCGATGGATTTATTGCTGGAATTGTTGCTGGCATAACTATCGCAATACCCTATGTTTTCACATTTTACATTCTTCTATCGATATTGGAGGATTCAGGATATTTGCCTAGAGCGGCTTTTCTAATGGATAATTTAATGCATAAGATCGGCCTTCACGGCAAAGCATTTATTCCCCTAATCTTAGGCTATGGATGCAATGTCCCAGCATGCATTGGCTGTAGAATTATGGAGACTGATAGAGAGCGTCTCATCCTTGGATTCTTGGTCGTTTTAATTCCCTGCGCAGCGAGAACTGTTGTTATACTTGGCTTAGTTGGAAAGTACATTGGCCTTTCAACTGCACTCTTACTCTATGCAATCGACCTGTTTTTAGTAGTCTTACTGGGTAGAATTTTGAATAGTAGAATGCCTGGAAGACCTATTGGCTTGATAATGGAGATCCCTGAATATAGACTTCCAATGTTAAGGAACGTACTTATTAAAACGTGGGTTAGGACTAAGGATTTCATATATGTAGCACTGCCATTAATAGTTCTGGGTAGTGTGATTCTTGAATATGCCAAGATTACTGGCTTGACTTGGATGATTTCTCGGTTGATGAGTCCAATTATTCAGGGAGTGCTTGGCTTACCTGCTGAGTGCGCAATACCACTGATTTTCGGTATTTTAAGGAAGGAGTTAACCTTGATTATGCTAATTGAGGTCTTTGAAGCAAATGATTTATCACTAATTTTGTCGGATAGGCAAATGATTGTTTTCTCGCTTGTAACTATGATCTACATTCCCTGCATAGCAACTATAGCTGCGCTCATTAGGGAATATGGGTGGAGGAAAGCTTCATTAATTTCTGCTGTGAGCATACTTATTGCAGTAGTTGTTGGGATTATCGCCAATTTAATCTTAGTGCTCATTGGCTTTGACTAGCTTGGAGATGGTGGTGATTGAAGTGGTTAGAGTAGTGAATATTGATCCTGAACTTTTTAGTCTATCAATTATAGTTGAAGCTTCGGAAGTAGTTTTGAATGGTGGCTTAGTTGTTTATCCTACCGATACCGTTTATGGATTGGCAGCTAATCCTCTTGATCCAGAGGCCATTATGAGGGCTATAGAGGCGAAGAGGAGGGATTGGAAGCCTATGCCAGTCATAGTTTCAAGTATAAAGTCTGCATGTAATCTAGTTCATGTTAATGAGGACGCCTTTAAGTTGATGAGAATGTTTTGGCCTGGTCCCTTAACGATAGTCTTGCCTAAGAGGGAGTTTGTACCTGATATTCTCACAGCAGGATTGCCGAGTCTTGGTGTTAGAATGCCAAACAACTTGGTGGCGTTAAGGCTTGCTGAATTATGTTATGGATATATTTTGGGTACGAGTGCAAATATATCCGGTAATCCGCCTCCGAGAACTGCTATTGATGCCATTAGGCAGTTGGGTAGCTATGTTGATTTGGTAATTGATGCTGGTCCTTCTCAAATAGGTGTGCCTTCAACTGTAATTGACCTGACGGGTGAAGAGCCTGTAATTGTGCGTGAGGGTGCTATTAAGATACATGAATTGGAAAATGCTTTGGGCATTAAATTGAAAAAGAAAGATTGAAAGGTTAAGTAGCTTGGCTTTAAAGTGAAATTCTAACTTTTTCAAACATTACTGAAGGTGCTACTAGGAATCTTATTTGAATAGTGTCATCGCCTTGAGCCACATACTTTTCGAGCAGTTCTTGAAATGTACCTGCAATCATGCATCCCTTTACTTGTCCGACAAGTTCTCCATTGACTATGACATATGCTGGATTGGCTAGAACTGAGAATGCTCCTGTTGCAATATTAGTGCTGTGTGCCCCCATAACTCCTCTGACTAGGAGTCCTTCTCTGACTTCGCTTATTAATTCATCAAACTTCATTTCCTCTCCCTTAATTAGGTGGTTTCTGGGTGTAATGGTGACTGCTGATCTGAATTCTCTTGAAGCATTTCCAGTGCTCTTCTTCCCTTCTTTAAATGCGGTGTAGCTATCATATAGGTAGTTTCTTAGTACGCCATTTTCGATTATTATTGTTTTTTGTGTGGGAACTCCTTCACCGTCAACTGGTACAGTATATAGTCCTTCGGGCAGTGTTCCGTCATCTATTATTGTGAGTTTTTCTGATGCTACTTTCTTACCTAACTTGCCGGATAGATAGGATTTGCCTTCCTGGACATTATATGCATTTATCGGTTGTATGAATGCGTAGTTCATTAAGCTGGTGAGTGCTTCTGGTTGCATGATCACTGTTTTCTCGCCTGTTTCAATTTTTGCCTTATTTAAACCAAGCTTAGCATACTTTACTGCCTCTTCTAGGCACTTTTCTATGTTAATCTTCTTGATTTTCCTACTTTCATCCCATTTTCCTCCCACACTTCTAAAGCCATTTTTCTCTCCAACAATATAAACTCCTGTTGAGGCCATGCTTTCCTTGAAGCTTGCTTCTATGCCCAGGCTGTTTGCAATAGCTTTTTCAGTCCATGCGAATGTATATCCTGAAGCGATGGTGTTAAAGTTTGGATCCGCTTCGATTCCGTCGCTTAAAGTCTTTCTGACTTGCTCGAATGCATCATCTATTGGTGGTGATGTTATCTGTGGATCAAATATTCCTTCAACTTCTGCTGGTTTTTCTGGTTTAGGTAGTGATTTGAAGTCTGGATCTGGCTTTTTCACTTTAGCTAGCTTTATTGCTGTTTTAACCGCTTTTTCTATGTTGTCCTCGCTTAATATTGTTGTATAGGCATATGCAACACTTTTTTCAATAACAACTCTCACGCCTAATCCTTCAATCATCTCGCTTCTAGTTCTCCTTTCTCTAAGCCCGCTTACTCTATCGTTTGTTGCTTGAATTGAGAGTGAGTATGATTTGGATGCGAATGCGTCTACCTGTTCTGCTCCCAAGTTGAGAGCTCTATTTATTGCTAATTTGACTGCGTCGATTAGCTCCATTAGGCTCTCCCCCCAACAATAATGTTCTCAATTCTTACATGTGGCCCTCCACATGTATTTCTCATTAATTGTCCCGCTTTTCCGCAGAAGCTTGGGTATATGTCGAAGTCTTTTCCCACTCCGGTCACGTTTTTAAGTGTTTCAAGTATGAATCCGCTCATGCTGAAGTCTCTTAGGTGCTCTGTTAACTCGCCATTTCTTATGAGGTAGGCTTCTTGGGCGCCAAATTGAAATACTCCTTCAGCTGGGCTGACTTGTCCTCCTCTTCCACCCTTGGCGTATATTCCGTATTTTATGTCTTCAATTAGCTCCTCGAAAGTCATGTCTCCGGGCTCGAAGAATGTGTTCGTCATTCTAACTATTGGTGGGTGCCTGTAATCTTGAGCTCTTGCATTTCCAGTTAATGGTAATCTCATTTTGGCTGCTGTTTCTCTATTTGTT
>Ga0190367_1000090_pt1 | contig 67809 bp, 77 predicted proteins | sample 4872181011_MG_FD_171838 | JGI IMG/M metagenome (GOLD analysis project Ga0190367, IMG submission 171838) | Hydrothermal vent microbial mat bacterial communities from Southern Trench, Guaymas Basin, Mexico - 4872-18-10-11_MG | ecosystem: Environmental > Aquatic > Marine > Hydrothermal vents >...
AAATACATGCGATTTCTCGAATGTACAGAACGCACTGTGGGGGCAAGAAGTATCTAACGGCTCCTGCGAGAAACTATACAGAAAATGCACAACATCATACTGTTTTTGTTTGATTTAGCCCGCGTTGTTTTTTTGGTTTTGTCCTAGGAAAACTGCACAAAAACTGCACGGGAACTGCTACATGTTTTTGGTGTTTTGTTGGCTGGAATGAGGATGGGTTCATCTGCTAGTTGTTTTTGTTTCTGTTTCTGTTTCTCTTTTTCCTCGACGCTGTCTGCCTATCCAATCTCTCTAGTGCTGATCGCCACGTGTTAGAAGCAACCAAAATTTGCTAGCGAAACTAGTTTTGCGACAATGTTGATTGTTTTAGGCCTGTCCCATATGGGACACCCACACGAAGCCTCAGGTGGAAAGCATTTCACATATATGACAAAAATTTCATTGCTGGAGGTTAGATGGAATAGGGACACTATCTTCGATATGTCTGCTTTTAATCATATGCTATGTTTAGTATGCGTTATTATCACCCGCTCGTTGTTTGGTGTTTCGTTGAATGGGACAGGTGGATAGTCGCGAGACAGACAGAACAAATAACATTGAAGCCTAAATTAGACAGGGACAGCCTTCATGAAAAATCAAATTTTCTATCTGACGCTTGTTGGTTTTTTTGTGTTGTTGTATATGTGTTTGTTTTGTTTGGTTGGTGTTGCTGTTTTTGTTTTTTGTTTTTTGTCTATGTGTTGTTTTTGCTGGGTATATATCTGGTTTTGCCAATTATGTTTTCTATAAGTTTAATAAACGTGATGGTTTGCTGATGTGATAATTATGTCATTGGTAATTATGGCTATGAAAATGTGCTGTGGGGCTGTCGCTGGGGGTTTTGGTGTGTGAGATGGGCCTAGTTGATGTGGTGGTTTTGTTGTGTATTGGTTTTCAGGATAGTGGCTCTTATGCGCTGTTGTTGGATATTTTGTTGTGTGGTATTTTTGGGGAGCATGAGATTGTTTATGTTGATTTTTCTTTTGGTTGTCTTGATGATGTTTTGAGTCTGAATTCGGGGCCTTTGGGGGGTGTTCTACTTTTCTCTGATCTTATCAGGGATGTTGGTGATTTTGATGATTATATTTCAGGGATTTTGACTAATTGTGGTTGCTTTACGCTTTTTTGAGCAATATTATTAGCCTCAGGAACCTGGGTAGGTATCTTCCTAGGAGAATTGCTGAGAGACTTCAGCCTGTTTATGGGGGTTTGCGGATTATTCCTTTTGAGTCTACTGCTGCTCCTTGATTCTCTCCGTCTGTACCTCTTGATACGATCTCTGATAATGCTCCGGTGCTTCTCGATAAGATTAGGAAGAGTATGTTGCTTAGTCTGTTTGCTTTAATTTTAGGCCAATTGGACAGCCATAATTATAATAATCTGTTAGGTATTCAGATTCCTTATTGAGGGCTGTAGAGTGGCTATTCAGCAGATATCTATGGGTGATATACAGAGTTCGTGGGCTTGTTGAGGCCTTGATTTCGAGGTTGACTCCCAATACGAATAGGATCTGATTCTCATCGCCACGTGGCTTATCGGGTAGAAACATTGCTGGGGGTTCCCGCAGAACATATTGTCTCTTGGATGTGTCTTGGATCGCTATATTAGGGAGACTGGGGGACTAACTATTGGTGGTGTTGTTCGGCTTGCTAGGGGGTCTTCGGAGGACGAAAGAGGGGCTTTTGACACCTTCTATCACATGTTGCTTTCCGTTTTTTGGGTCTGGAGAAGCGTCCTATCAACCCTAGCTAAGGGATGCCCTTTCTCTCCCATCAGCGGGGATATATTGTCTCAGTGTTCAGCATTGAGATTCGCTCCATATGCTACGGACTATATGGGTTATCTTTTGAGTGATGTTCTCCTTAGTGTTGTTGGTGTTTTATTTGTTTGGGGTTATTGCCTATAGTTTTTGGTTTTTATTGTTGGGATTTTTGTTTTATTATTTGAGTGCTTTTGGTCATAGTTGTGGGATTTGATATGGATACTAGGGATCTTCGTGATGTGGCTTTGAAATATGCTCTGAGAAATGCTGTAGAGCATGGGGGTCGTGCTGATAGGAAGGCTGTTGTTAATAAGCTCTTTGTCGAGATACCAGGACTTAGGCAGCAGATAAAAGATTCTACCAAGCGTAAGGAAATAATAGCAATGGTTGATGACGTAATAAAGTATGTGAATTCTCTTTCCTATGATGAGCAGGTGAGACTATTGGAGGAGAAATACGGTATCTCTTTGCAGATGATTGAGGAGGAGAAAGCTTCTAAGACGAGAGTTGGTCTTCCAGAACTTCCTAATGCTGTTAGAGGTAAAGTTGTAACAAGATTTGCGCCCGCGCCAACTGGTGCGCTTCATCTTGGGCAGATTTTGAGGGCTGCTTATCTTAGTTGGTACTATGCTAGGCGTTATGATGGAAGGTTTATTCTCAGAATTGAGGATACGGATCCTAGGCGTGTTAAGAGCATATATTACGATTGGATTCAGCAAGATCTCCGAGCTCTTGGTCTTGAGTGGGACGAGCTTATCTACGAATCAGATCATTTTGAAATGTACTATGAACTAACATACAAGCTGTTTGAGAAGGGCAGAGCGTATGTGTGTCTATGTTCAAGCGAGGAATTCAAGAGAAATGTTGCTAGAAAAAAAACCTGTGAACATAGAGAGAAGATGGATACTGTGGATCATTGGGAGGATATGTTGCAGGGTAAATATCGGGAGGGACAAGCCGTTGTTCGTTTGAAAACCGATTTTGAATCAAGAAACCCCGCGCTGGTAGATCCTCCTCTACTCCGTATAATTGATACTGTGCCACATCCTCGTACGGGCTATAGGTATAGGATTTATCCTCTCTACAACTATGCATGCATCATAGAGGATTATACCTCTGGAGTAACCCATGTTATAAGAGCAAAGGAGCATGAGACAAATAAAATAATACAGAAAATGATCGCAGATGCTTTTGGCTGGAAGATTAATATAAACTACGTTGAGTATGGTATGGTATCCTTCAAAGGAGCCCCCGCGCATAAGCGACATATAAGATCAGCCCTTAGAAGTAAAGACATCAGTGGTTGGGATGATATACGACTTGTGACTATACGCTCCCTCCTTCGTAGGGGCATACATCCAGAAGCGATAAAAATGCTGGCTGAGCATGTGGGTATGACTAAAAATGATATAAAAGATATGCCTCTAGTAACATTGTATTCATTTAATGCAAGGGTTCTATCAAGGATTGCGAAAAGGATATTCTTTGTTGAAGATCCTTTGGTACTAAGGATCAATGTTCGAAGCGATCTTATCATTGGTCGTAATCCTTGGATCCCTGGAGACGAGCAGGCGGGATATAGGGAGTATAGACTGCGCCCAGTGGAGAATAATGGTGTGAAAATCTTAGAGTTATACGTTTCTAGGAGAGATCTCGATTTGCTTCAGAGAGCGAAAAGTAGTGATGGTGTGATTAGGCTTAAGGGTTTAATGAACATAAGGATAAGAGATATGGATATCTCCAATAACATAGTTTATGCAGAACAGGTAAGCATAGAGCCTCTCAAGGGGGTTGAAAAAATTCACTGGGTTCCAGTAGGCGACTTAGCGATAAAAGCATTCGTAGAGACACAAGATGGTATTCGAGAGGGATACGTAGAGTTTCTTGCCCAGTTGCTTAGGAACGGTGATTATGTTCAGATGGAGAGGTATGGCTTTGGTAGAATTATCCGTAATGAGGGTGAGGTCATACACATAGTATTTGCTCATGAGTAGTGTAGGTGTTCTGCCTATTTTTATTGTAATTACATACTTTCAGTTGAAATTTCCTATTTCGTTTTTTTCAACAGAGACATTTCAATTTTCTTTGAAGTAGATAGCTGAATCGGTAATGAGATATGGAGACAGAATTCGATGAGGATCTATTTTCGGATATACTTGGGAGGATATATAGAAGAGTTAAGAATAAGGTTGAAGAGGAGTTGAGGCAGGGGCCGTACGCAATAATACGCATTAGATGGTTAAAAAAGGAGCTCAGAGGACAACGTGGGATGCAATTCATAGTTAAGAAGCTTTCACAAGAGTATAATGTCAAGAGGATGGGGTCATGGCTAATAATAACACCTCGCGATGAAGACAAATAATCGCAATACTACTGAAAGTATTAGGGTTTCCATAGGAATTTCTCTAAATCGACCTTTTCATACTTATGTCTCAGTTCACGTAAATATTGCCTAATAGCTTCATAAGCTAAAATCTTGCAGTCATATCCACAGATTATCTGTCCAGTTCTACATGCGTAGGCATACTCCTCAGCTTCACTACGTGTGCGGAAATGGAAAGCCTGTAACCATTCGAAAATCACACAATCATATGGATTGCCCCCCTGATACCTTTGGTGTGCTGTCGAGATGGCGCCACCAGAATGGGCCCTCATGATCTTACGATATACTGCTGAGTCATCATCTGTGAGATATATAGCTGTTTCCGGAGCGGAGCTAGACATAGGTACTCTCTGCAAACCTGGTAAAAATTTCACGTAAACAGATGCCGGTTTTTTAATTTTTAAGCGCTCTGCAACATCTCTAGTGAGTCTCATAAATACGTCTTGATCTAATCCTATAGGGACTAGGGTCCGAAACCCAAAATCTAATGTTGGCTGAAGGATATGTACTATTTGGACAGCAGCGTAGAATGGTATCCCAACATTTTTTGAGTCATCAATTCCAAGCGCATTTTTAACAGTACTTAGGGTTAGATATCTCGACACCACTATCGAATATTTATAAACCCATGGATGCATTGATGAGATATAAATTCTCGTTTTCTTCGGGTCAAATCCTAGTGATGCTATCCATCTAGCATTCTCTAATGCCCAGGAATCAGCCTTTTCCAAGTCTTCTATTTTCCCAAAAACGTATTTTTCGTCATCCGATAATGGAATAAACGCATAAACATCAAATGTGCGTTGGAACCAAGCAACAAGCTCAAATAACATAATGTGTCCTAAGTGTAGTGGGCCGCTTGGGCCTCTGCCACTAACTATAGCCCAAGTTTTCTCTTTTAATATCACATCTAGATCACGATGGGCTATCAATATGCTCATATCGAGATATCTGCTTCTGGGTAGAATGTCCCTCAATTCGGATATTGGTCGTATATGGAACTGTTCATACATTCTCTTGAGGTCTCCACTTACTTTTTCTAAAGCTACCATCGTCACACACCAGATCTCAGAATCTGTCAGAGAGATAGGCGGATTTATGCCAGGATACTGAATTTGTCCAATTATTTAATTTTGTCATTGTGCCCTAATATATAATAAGGCTTCAATACGAAACCGAGGAGTAAGACCGGTGATTAAGAATAGCACGTGAACGTACAATAGTAAAGCTTGCGGTTGTCTCCCTCGCCGAATTTTTGGATTATCTTATTTACAGGGAGTTCTTTGTTGATGACGGCACCAAGGAAAAAAGTTTGGAAGAATCACTGATAATGACTAATTTCTTCACACTTACCTTCCGCTATCTCCTAGAGATCTCAAATGTCTCCAACTACATAGGGTTCATACTAAATAATCTTCTGCGACAGCAGAAAAGTAAGGAAAAGGGGAATCCTCCCCCAATAGAAATACTTGAAGGCGCATGGATCCTTTTCTCCGATAGTTCTTCTCTGAATATCCCAGATAATGACACTATACAGGTAAATGACAAGCTGTATTTTGGTGCTATCTACCCTACAACACGAATACTTGAGGCCCTAAGTATTGCTAAGGGTATAAGCACGATCACGCTGATAAGAGGACTAAACTTCTTATCTCGTATACTCAATATGGTTGACATAAATTCCTTAGAGCCGAAACTTCTTGTCCCGATAATGGACGCCGCTCTCGTGGCATATAATAAGCTTCCATATGAGAAAATTCGGGATATACTATTACCTCTAGTGAATAAGCTTAGGGCGATAACAGCAGAGCTAGATCCGAATTTAGAAAGTATATACGCGCAGGACATAGTAATGAAATCAAAAGCTCTTACGAATGAGGGGCTTGTGGAAGATGACATCGATAGAATTAATAGGAATCTTGAAAGCAAAGTGCTAAAAAATGTTTTAGAAACAGCATATTGGCTAGTAATGTTCAATGTTGATGTCTCGCCTAGGATTCAAGAAATGATATTGGATCTCCTAGCAAAAAACTTTAGTGCCGTCTTTGACATTCATAAGAATCGGTTACTGGCGTATTTTATATCGAACGCTGAGGTACTTGCGATGTTGATTCAGAAATTATCTGATAAGAAATTTGCACAGATAGTTCTAGATAGGACTATAGAGCACGTCTCAGAATTGGTATTACAAGGAGTCTCCAATATTTTCGAAGCCACAAAGCTGCTAACTGTGACCAAGATCCTTATGGAGGCACGTGGTGTTATTAGGCGTTAGTGAATGGCTTTAGAAAGCCTAGCAGATATAATTCCGCTAATATTTCTGTTAGTAGTGTGGCTACTGATTTCTATAATCTGGGAGAAAACTGGGCGAAACAGAGGGGCTCTCAGAATATATCCTCTTGTAATAATATATCGTAGTGCCACACTTAAGAAATTAATACAGCGGATAGGTAAGAAGTATAGCAATTTTTGGAGGCGTCTAGGTGTAATTGCTGACAAGGTTTTCATGTTTGTCATGGGAGGCGGAGCTCTCTACATAACGCTAAACGCTATTACTCTTATCTTAGGCTCGTACTTTGAATTTGTAGGCGTGCCTATCGGATCGCGATTTGTTGTCGTTATACCCTTCGTTACGATGCCCATGAATAAGATTCTCGTCTTTATGCTCGCAGGTTTTGTTCTAGCAATAATCTTGCATGAATTGTTTCATGGTGTTGTCTCCGTTGCCGAGAACAGGAATATAAAATCGGCAGGAATAATAATCTCGCTTGGAATCGGCGGAGGATTCGTTGAACCGGATATAGAGGACGAGCTACAAGCAGTTATTGACAGTATGGAGACAAATACGGCTCGCGATAATATCAGAAAGTATTGTAAGGCTTCTCCGCACAACCTAGATACAAAAACAATTCTGAGAAAATTTCGAAGAATCGTCGCTGCGGGTATGCTTGCGAATCTTATATTAATGTTAATGTTTGCTGGCGCTCTTTTCGGTCTAGGAGCTCTTAAGGCCTATGAAAATTATGGCCTCAAAATTGTACAGATAGATAAGAATAGCCCAGCACAAAAATATGGTCTCCGAGTGGGGGACATAATAATAATGCTTGCTGGACAACGCGTAAGAACAATATCAGATTTCCAAAATACACTTTCGAAGCTTTATCCAGGGGCGAATGTCTCCTTTTTAGTATTAAGAAATGGAACAAAGATCGAGCTATTTGTTGTCCTAGCAGAGAAGAACGGAAAGGCATATATAGGGGTTCTCATACAGCAGTACATAAAAAGTAACATCCCGATAATATCAGATGATGCTATGTTTGACATGTACTATTTTCTTTATATTAATGCGTTGCTAGAATTTTTAGTCGTAATTATAAACGTCCTACCTATATTTTTCCTTGATGGCTCTCAATGGTTAAACTCTCTGCTGATCGAAAAATATGGTAGAAGGGGTCTGCGGATAGGCATGACAATTAGCATTATAATAACTTTAATTTTCATCCTTAATTTTATCGCTCCCTCGTTTGCAAGTTTTTTAGTCCAATAATGAGTAGTTCAATAATAGTATCTCTGTTTCAAGTATGGGTGCCTAAGAATGGCAGAAGCGACACTTAAGCCAAAAGAAGCTCTTGTATGGTCACTAGAAAATTATGTCGTTGTAAAGATAAAGGGTGGCAAACTGATACGTGGAAAACTGAAAGGGTTTGATGTGCATTTGAACTTGACATTAAGTGGTGCACAACAAATACTGGAGGATGGTCAATTTAAATCACTTGGAGATGTGATTATACGTGGTGATGTCGTAGTATTTGTGGTCTTTCCAGCCCTCCAATATAAGGGAGAACAATAAAGATAGGTGATTAATTATGACGAAAGGAACGCCGTCATTCGGTAAGAAAAGCAAGGGTAGAACGCATATAAGATGCCGCCGGTGCGGTCGTAGAGCATATCATGTTCGGCATAAATATTGTGCGGCCTGTGGATATGGACGTTCGAAGAGAATTAGAGAGCACAACTGGAAGCAACCATATTATAGACGCTATAGGATTTTCTATAGGAGATTTTGGAAAGTTCCAAGTGTTAAGAAATTTATTTAAGGTAGATTATCTGGGCGTGTTTAATATGGTATCCAAATTCGAGCTTAAACGATCGGCATTTATCTCATTTGTAGGAATGCTGGCTTTGCTGATTATCGCTGGTGCCGAATGGGCCGCCGCTGATCAATATGGTTTATTAATGAGCGAAGACATAATATATTATCTTGCAATAATCGTTCAATTAGTACTTGTTTGGTTCGCTTTTGTATTCTCACTAGTCTTCTTCGGTTGTCTAACCGAGTACATGGGCAGAGAACCTGGCATAATCACATTAGCATTCGCATATATCCCTATATTACTATACTTGGCTGTGCTTGGAACCCTAGAGCGGTTCATATATGCATTCGTAGCGCTAAGCGTACTAGCAATATTATATGTGCTATATAGCGAATAGGTGTTTTGGCGATGTCAAGGTGGCGTGGTGCGTGGGGACGTCTCGATCTAGGGGAGAAATACGCCTTTGTAGTGTATGAGCGATGGGGTGAGAAATTTTATGTTATTGTAAATACAGCTGAAGCCATAAAATATAAAAAAGGGGAGAATGTCGACATAGATAGCGCTATCGAACATCCATATGTCTTCAGTGATATAAATAAGGGCGTATTAGCATCGGCGGAACTTCTACGCAAGATGATATTCGAGGTTGCTATCGATAAAATACAGAAAAAGCTTAAGCGTGAACTCACAAGTGAAGAGAAGGAGAAGCTTAAACAGGAAATAGAAAAATGGGATAATGAGAAAGTGCATTATGAGGCCTCAAAGATAGTCTTAGAGAAAGGTTTTCTTAAGATACCAGAGTCTATCCGAGACAAATTAATTGAAGAGAAGATGTCCGAGATTTTGAGGTATCTACAAAAATATGCTGTAAATCCAGCTACAAATGCGCCGTACTCACCCCAGCAGCTCGAAGAGGCATTCAATAAAATTCGAGCAAGAGGAATAAAATTAGATCCGCTTATGGATGTAAAAAACCTACTTCCGCTTGTGGTGAAATCCATCCAAGAGATTTTGCCAATAAGATTGGAGTTAATAGTTGTGAGGGTAAGAATTCCCGCCGAATATGTTGGGCCTCTCTACGGGAAACTAGCTAATCTTGGAACATTCAAAGAGCAAAAATGGTTAGATGATGGGAGTCTTCAAGCAGTTCTTGAAGTACCAGCCGGGGTCTTTCTGCGTTTCAACAATTTACTTGTTAACTCTACACGAGGACAAGCAAGGATTGAGATTCTTGCAAGAAAACGTTTATAGAATCACAATAGAAGAAGCGAATTCGCCAAAGTTTTGGATGGTGTCATGCTATGGCGGATAGTTTTACTAAAGCCCACATAGTTGTACCGGGTGACGTAATCGCTGAGAATTATAACTATACAGTTAAAGGTGCGGCGATAATTAGGCCGGACGGAAAGATAGTAGCTACTAGGGTTGGTCTATTACGCATTAAAGGTAGGGAGATAAATGTTATTCCGCTGGCAGGGAGATACATCGCTCAGAAAGGGGATAGCGTGATCGGAATAATCATTGATTATTCCCTAGTCTACTGGTTATTGGAGATAAATTATGTATGGAAAGCCAGACTAGATGCCTCAGATTTTCTTAAAAAGCCGTTCGATCCAACCAAAGAACTCATAACCAAATACCTAAAAATAGGTGATGTTGTTTATGCTAAAGTTGCGCATACTGAAAGAGGATTGCCCCCGATACTCACTTGTAGGGACTCGGGATATGGAAAGCTTGAGGGTGGGAGATTAATATCAATAAACCCAGCTAAGATACCCAGGGTCATTGGGGTAAAAGGATCAATGCTAGAGACAATAAAAAGAATAACTAAGGCGGACATTAAGGTGGGAGCGAATGGCATAATATGGGTGCGTGCTGAGAAACCAGAAATCGAGGAGCTTGTAGAATATGCGATAAAAAGGATTGAGAGAGAATCACATGTTTCGGGTCTAACAAAGAAAATTCAGAATGACCTCATTAGAGGTATGCATAGAATCCAGCGGGGGTGATACGGATGGGTCTGAAGATAAGTGAGGAGGAGTTTCGGAGAATTATGGAGAGCGGAAAACGGGTAGATGGCAGAGCATGGGACGAACTCAGACCCATAAAAATCCGAATAGGAGTTACTGAGAGAGCAGAAGGATCCGCTCTCTTTGAGATGGGAAAAACACGGGTTCTTTGTGTTGTGAGGGGACCGATGGAATGCATACCATCGCATATAGCCGATCCAGAAAGAGCAATATTAGATGTGGCATATAGAATGGCTACGTTTTCCACAGAGGAGAGGAAGAGTCCTACGCCCTCAAGGAGGGAGATAGAACTGTCAAAAATAATACGTGAGGCTCTAGAACCCGCTCTATTCTTGGAGGAATATCCGCGGATGATGATCAAGGTCTATTGTTTAGTTCTTCAAGCCGATGCTGGGACACGTACCGCGAGCATAAACGCTGCCTCGCTTGCTCTTGCACATGCTGGTATTCCGATGAGAGATCTTGTTACTTCGGTGGCAGTAGGTTACTGCTATGGTAAAATAGTTGTGGATCTGTGTTCTGTTGAGGATGAACTATGCGCTGATGTGCCCATAGCGATGATGCCTTCATATAGAAAAATAACTCTTCTTCAAGCTGACCATCGTCTACCTATCGATAGGCTACCAGAGATCTTGGAAATCGGTACAAAGGCTATTGATAAGATATACCAGCTTCAAAAGAGAGCTCTCCGGGAAATGTATGCTACCACTACAAGAGAAATTACTGGGGGGGAATGATTATGGCATCAGAATTTCTATCCCTTATTCGCAGAGAATTTCTATCGAATATTGAGAAAGAAAGCATATATAATTATCTCAGCAAAGGAAAGCGACTGGATGGAAGAAAACTACTAGAGATGCGGAGACTCAAGTTAGCTCCAAATTATATCGAGAAAGCGGAGGGGTCTTGCCTAGCAGAACTGGGTAAAACAAAGGTAGTTGCTGGAATAAAAATATCTGTTGGCGCACCATATCCCGATATGCCTGATAAAGGTGCTTTCATCGTAAACATGGAGACAATGCCAGTAGCATCACCAAGCTTCGAGTTAGGTCCGCCTAATGAACAGGGAATAGAATATGCTCGTGTAGTAGATCGAGCAATAAGAAGCGCTGAATTCATAAAGCTTGAAGACTTAGTTATTGAGCCTGGAAGGTACGTATATTTACTGTTTATAGACCTTTATCCTATAGACGACCATGGAAACTTACTCGATGCAGCATTTTATGCGGCATTAGGCGCACTACTAGTAACTAAGGTGCCTAAAGTCGAGATCGAAAACGAGAGACCCGTGATAATAAGGGATGAAACAAGGCCCATAAGTCTAAACATTGAACGTATACCAATACAGTTATCATATGCAAAGATAATGGATAAGCTCATACTCGACCCTAACCACCAGGAAGAACTGATCGCAAGCTGTAGACTAACAATGGCTATAGCTGAAAATGAGATTGTTGCTATCCAGAAAAGTGGTGGGGGCACCTTAGATATAAATGATGTACTCACAGTGGCAAAAGATCTAAAAAGCAGAGCAGATACAATAAAAAGTCTAATTAAAAAGCAGATATTCGTTGGGAACAATAACTGGTGACCAGAAGATGTCAACTAGAAGATTTGGATCTAGATACGGAGCAACTGTGAGAAAGAGAGTTGAGAAAATAGAGCGGAAAAAAAGAGCAAGATATACATGTCCACATTGCAGAAAAAAGGCCCTTGAGTGGGTCGCAGTTGGTTTATGGGTATGTAAGAGATGCGGCTTTAAGATGGCTGGTGCGGCCTTTGAGCCGATATCAGATGTTGGCGCGAAGCTTCTTAATATGCTTCAACAGTACAAGAAATCAGCACAGTAGTTTCTATTTCTGGGATGAGAATTGAAACAATAATTTTTAATCCAATTTATATCGAAATCCCCGAATATAGTTTAAAAAGAGCATTAAAGGCCTATATAGAAAGTTTAGTACAGGGTCTAAATGTCTTCGTAATCGATGTCCAGAAGATAAATAGTCGCTATACACTAATCGAGTTAGATGGGGATGATGCAGAAGTAGTTATTAGGTATCTAAAAAGAGTTTTCGGATGCAAACTCTCACATAAAGACATAAAAGTCGGTTATGAATATAGCGGAAGAATAAAAGAAATATCTGAAGTTTCACTAGCCATAGACATAGGCATCGAAGAACAATCATACGTAGAGGTAAACACTCTTCAGCTTCTCTCAAAAATACTAAGAAAAAAACCCGATACACTCAAACCCAGAGTAGGTCGGATAATGTATTTGTTGGGACTTACCAGATATATACCATTTGTAGTTAAGATAGTCACAGCTGCGAAAGATAGGTTGAGAGGAATTCCAGGAAGAAGAACCCTAAACATGTTCAGAAAGTGGCTAAATGATAGGCTAGATAGAGTAGTTGTAGCGGGCTCTCTCCGGGCCCCCTTAGATAAGGTTCTAAGAAAAACAAAACTATACAAAAGCATCATTAGAGTGGATCGTATAGGATTCTTAGAACATGCAGTAGTATGTAAATTCGGTGTTTTTGCCGACGAAGTTGCAGAGATTCTGAGAAAAAATGGATTTTCAAGAATAGCGACATTCATGCCTCGCAAACTTCGGAAACTTGTTGAATAATAATCAATGACTAGAGCTTTTTCTATGATTTGTTTTCCTCTTGGCACTAACAATTAGAGATAATATTTAAACTAAACTAGACAAAACTTTATTTCTTCTAAGTCGTCTCTGCTTGCAGACAGAGTTGCGGGAATGAACTCTTCAGAAAATGAATAACCAATTGTTGAGAGGCTCAAAAGGTTTTTCGCCGACAAGCGTATTACAATATGTTACCCTTTATATAGGGCATTGTAATACTCATACTATACGCGAATATTACGATTATTACTGCAAGGACTGTGTGTTGTCGATGACAACAAATGGGAGATTGGTAGAGATTCTAGAGACGAATTATAGACGGATAAAGAGGCGAAGTATAGAAAGCAAGAGACGTCCAGAAATATTATCTCATATATTGCTCCCGCGAATTCTCGAGAATGTAATTAGAAACTATATTGCGAAATCACATATAGGGAGCCTCACAAAGAATTATGTTGAGTCTCTAATTGATAGGGCTATAGATTCTGGAATAATAATTCCGATTGAGAGAGGGTACAAGTATGAAATACCCAAAGTTGACCCCCTGTTAATTCTTAAAAACAAAGCTATCGTAGGTGTTGATGGTGGGGGTTTTGCAATAAAGTTGCATCCTATGAGAATCATACTGGCAAAATCAGCTGTGTTTTTTCATTCTCAGCGCCCTGATCTCAATTATGATATAAAGGGTATATGGAGAACATCTGTTGCTATCTTAAGACGAACTGGAAATATTGAAGAACAGCTTCGTATAAAAATGAGAGAGATGCTAGTAGATGTAGAAGTACAGACAGTAAAAGAAATAGCGGAAGAGTACGGTGGGTATATCGACGCTATTTTCTGGGATGGCCCCCTCTACGCCTCACGATACATGAATAAATTCTATTCGGCCGTAAAAACTCTGACCAATAGAGCGATAATCTGCATAAAATCAGTTAAAAATTCCTTTGCTTCTAGAATAGCTCAAGTATCAGATGTATATGAGCTCACCGACGCCGATCTCTATGTAGCATATCTAAGTCCTAATCAGAGGTCTTCAGCATATATATACAACGGGAACTTGGTTTCGAAGCTTCCAGAGGATATGAAGCCCGTTTTTCTTTATGTCAAGTCGCCTCAAAAAATAATGCTTCGATACGAATTTCCATATTGGATTATAGAGGAGTTTGGCTTAGACTATGTGTTGAATCTAATATATGCTGATATGGCCCTAGGAGACGGTATAAGCTATGTCATCAGTAGGGCTGATAACCTAGCTAGGTTCTCCGACCAAGAAAGAAGGTACCTTATCTATCGCGTGCTTAGAGCGCTAAGAGAGAGTGGTGTTGACGAGACGATTCTATTCAATGAACGCAGGTGGACTAGGTTCTTCTCAGAGGGAAGAAGATGAGCTTAGACCAATACTTTGTTGTCGGCAAGTCACAGAAAAAGAAAACAAAGAAACTAGTAGATGAAGATGCGTTACTTGATTCGCTCTCCATAAAGCATCCAGTCAACCAGAAATCCAAACAGGAAATCATCGAAAAGATAAGTATGCCATGGTTAGATGAGTGTGTTGAGGTAGGATACCTAGTAATCCCTAAGAAACTATCTGTTAAAGTTGGCGCCAGTAAAGCAACTAGACTTCTTTGGATACGTCTTTTCTCAAATTGGTCTACGAAGGTTCGTGTTGGTTTCCCATTAATCATCTATGATTATTTACATGGTGAATACATAGCTGGAATAATAACAATGATGGGCTATGACGTTGCCTGGCATGAACTTATAGATAGGGATGTCTCAGAAACCCGTAATACTCTCACATCTCAAATGGTAGCTGAGGGAGACATAGAATTCCTAGAACTGGTGCCACTAGTAGGCATAGAACCTATATGCTCCCTTAAAAATGTGGATGGTAAGATTGTTCGAGGAGATGTAAATTTTGCCCCTCACATAAGAGCCCCTGCATTTTTACCATCGCAGAGAATAATCAATGTGATTTATGGAATCCCAGACGGCGGCCCTGTATATGGTGCTATAATGTTTGGTGATGAGGTTATTTACGATCCTAAGACAAGTAGGATGATAGCGTACAGAATGCGTCCGGAGCTTCTTTTTGAACATGAGCTCATTACTGGGACCACAGGCAAGGGTAAAACTGCCAAATGCAAAAATGATATATACAACTTTGTCGAGACTTTCAGTGGGGCTGTCGTGGTTATAGATACTCACAATGAATACTCGATGATCGCTGAGGAACCTGTACAGGATGAAGATCCTATAAAACCGAGCGCATTTGACATAAAAATGTGGGAAGACCTAGGACTAAAACCCAAAAAGATAGATGATGTGGTGGTTTGGATTCCCAAACATACCTCAATTGATGAGAATAAACTGCAGATCGATGCAAAAAATGTGAGAATAAGGTATTTCACGATAAAATTTGGTAATATTCCTCCCTCGATGCTTCAATACTATCTTCCTGCACTATCTCCCCAAGGCTACTATATTCTACCCAAGCTTGTAAAGAAGTTTCGGAGTATATACTCAAATGAGAGATGTACATTAGAGAAATTTTACTGGTGGCTCGAAAATACGAGACTTCCCAAAGAAGTTATTACCGATGCGACACGAGAAGCCATTTTACGAAGATTAGCAGCGATTCTTGGGGAGGAAATATTTGATGCTGAAGGCACATCCGACATAAGTATGAAAGAGATGCTAAAGCCAAGAAGAGTGAATATAGTACGTGTAGACTTAGTTTCTTCGATTGTTGCTAAGCGAATAGTTGTCATGCACATAATAAGCAAGATAGCGCAGATGAAGCTTAGTGACTATGGAGACAAGTTTCCGCCTACAATGTTGCTTATAGATGAAGCACATAACTATTTCCCTCGCTTTGTATATGACTTAAATGAAAAGGAATGGGTACTAAGAACAGTTTCATGGGTAGAGCGAATAGCCCGCGAGGGCAGAAAATTTAGGTTACGCATAGAGTTTTCAACTCAGAGCCCGGAGGACTTAAATCCACGTATACTAAAAACGGTGAACACCTATACCTTGTTTGGTCTAACACCACTACAAATAAAGACTCTCAGAAAGTTTATGGAGCTCCCAATAGATCCAACAACACTAATAAATCTCCCTGCACGTAGAGCTATTGTCTTTTCTAGAAGCAATGCCTCCATTCCAATGAAAATTCTTGTACCCTGGGCTCTGCTTAGACATAAAATGACCAAAAAAGAATAAAATTGGTGAGCCTCATAGAGTATATGCGGCAAGAAGTCTATCAGCAAAGATGTTGTTTCGAGATGTAATATTCTTATCTCTAGCTATTCTGGGGTCTATATCCGCATAAATCAGTTCTTCGTGAGTCCTACTTGCTTCAGCAATAATTTCCCCCTTCGGACTAACTATTATCGATTTTCCAGTAAATGTTAGGTCTCCCTCAACACCTATCCTATTAGCCGTAATGATGTAGACTCGATTCTCGAGGGCTCTCAGTGGAGCTACTTTTTGCCAATAGGGTAGCACAAGATTCGCAGGATGGGCGATAATATCAGCACCTTGAAGAGCCAAAGAGCGTGCAGCTTCTGGAAAGATCCAATCGAAGCAGATCATAATACCTATCCTTGCAATCTTAGTATCAAAAACCAGAAACCTATCACCTCTCCCAAAGAAATCCTTTTCATTTAAAAACAAGTGGACCTTACGGTACTTACCAATATAGCCCTCAGGGCCAACAAGAACTGCTGAGTTATAAAGTTTGTTCTCTGCCCTCTCATTTATTCCAGTCACAATATACATCGAATACTCACTGGCAAGCTGCTCTAGAAGCCTAACTGTTTTACCCTGCGGAATTTCCTCACTGGAATCCCAAGCCTCTTCCTTAGCACCAAAATTATATCCAGAATTCGATAACTCTGGAAACACCACAAGATCCAGCTCTCTCTCATGCGCTAGCCTAACAAACTCAGCAATAATTTTCCTGTTTTTCTCTAGGTCTCCAAGAGCTGGTCGGATCTGAGCAGCACCCACACGTATTGCGCCCATAGGCAACACCGAACAAAGAATATGTGATTTCCACTAAATAATCCCGAAATATAGAAGAAGATGTTGGGGAAAAGAAATGTTCGTTTTTATCCTTACCAAAGCTTCGCTTGAATCAATACCTAAAAAACTTTGGAACCATCCTGCGGTTCAGAAATGGGCAAAAGTACGGCGAAAACATCCATCAAAAATGATCCTAGACCAAACACTGCACTTCTCAGCAATCAGACAACTAGAAGACTACCAAAACAGAGGCAGAGTAGACATACTACACAGAGCGCTCCTAACAATACTAGATTCAAAACTAAACAAAAAAGGCTACATCAAAGCTATAGTAATACACACAACGCAGGACAAATACTACATAGTAAACCCAGAAGCAAGGCTCCCACGCCACTACTTCAGATTCCTAGGCATCATGGAAGACCTCCTACAAAAAGGAAAAATAGAAACACCAGAAGGAAAAACATTAATAGGCCAAGCAAACAACATAGAAGATGTAACGAAAAAACATAACATAGCATACACAATCTGTCTAGAAACCAAAGGTAAGCATAAAAGAATAGCAGAAGTAATACCAAAACAGCCACAGGGAAACATAGGAATAATCGTAGGAGCCCTACCACACGGAGACATACCCCAAAAATTCCTAGAAACCGCAAACGAAATAATATCAATAGGAACAGAGCCCCTCACAACATCATACGTCCTATGCAGAACAATAATAGAACTAGAACAAATACTTGGCATATAGCTTTCTGCTTATGTCGCTACCCAGACTACTTAGATTAAAAATTTTTCTGTTCCGTCAAAATTGACTGAGCAATTTTCCAGAATGTCTAGCAGCTTTGACAACATTCTCCAAAAAATAATGCGAAATAATGTCCTCTCACAAGGACACTCACAGCAGAATTCAGAAGAGAATAAGATGGTGGGCCGGGGCGGACTCGAACCGCCGATCACTCGGTCTCTAAATTCGTACACTGGTACTACACATTCGTTTACACACACATCTTCAGCCGAGCATGTTCCCGCTACACCACCGGCCCTCTACTGTTTTCGTTTTGATAGGCTTTTTTGCGGTTTTCTTCGCTATATCTATTATATGTTTTTCTAATCTGTTTTATAAAGGTTACTTTATTGCGACTCTATCTGCCTATTTATTTGTGCTAGATAATCTGTGGCTATTTGTAGTACTCTCTTTTTTACTTTGTCTATTTTCTGGTTGGTATGTATTTGTATGCCTCCTGCTTTGTTCATTGTTACTCCGTATGTTCCGTGGAAGGTTTTGCTTATTGTTTCTGCGAGTGGTGTTAGTGGTATTTCTTTGGAGCGGAGGATTATTCTGATGTATTTTTTGCCTTTTTCTTTTTTTGGCGAGATTACTATTGCTAGGTCTGCTCCGAGGTTTATTAGTGTGTTTGCGATTTTTGATTCGTAGCTGCCTACGTGTGTGATGCAGATTATTTTGTTGTTTATTACTTTTAGTATTATGCGTTGCATTGCTTTTATATGTGCGAGTTTTTCTGGGAGTGTCTTTTTTTCTTTTCCTTCTTTGAGCGTTTTTACTATTTCTGTGTAGTTTATTTTTTTAGTTAATTGGCTCATGTAGTGGAATGTTTTTGGTGTTGCTAGTGTGAGGAAGACAGTATCTGTGAGCAGGCCTAAGGCTGCGAGTTTGGCGAGGGGTTCGTCTTCTAGAAGTTCTTCTAGGATCCCTAGTTTTTCGCTGAGTTCTAGGAGTATTTCTGTTGTTGCGGGTGCTGGGTAGCGGAGAGCTATTATTTTTGTTGAGGCGTTGAGACCTGTGGTGTGGTGGTCGATGGCGAATATTCTTTTTGCTTTTTTTATGGTTTGTTTTATGTGATCAGATAGAAATCTATTTGGGTCGCTGGTGTCGATCAGAATTATATCATAGGGAGGTTTTGCTGAGAAGTTTTCTGGTTCGGTGATGGGAATTTCTATGTTTAGTTTTTTGAGTATTCTGCGTGTTTCTAGGTTTGGGCGATCGGCTAGTATTAGGGTCTGTATTCCCGTTCTTCTTCTTAGAAGTTCTTGCATTATGTATGAGGATGCTAGGGCGTCCAGGTCGGGTTTTTCGTGGGGAACTATTATGAATAGTCCGCTAGGCAGACCTATTAGTCTTCTCCAGAACTCTAAGTAGGTATTGCTTGATTGTTTCGAAGAAAGCATCGGCGATCTCCTTAGCTATTCTATTCTGTTCGGTTATCTTTGAGGTGAGTGGCGATATTTCGAGGCCTATTGTGAGTGTCATGTTTAGTACTGCTTTGTTATCTTTTTGTATGAGCTTTATATCTGCACTTAGTGAAAAGTTTATGAAGTGCCTTGAGACTTCATCATATAGTTTCCTATATGCATGTTCTTCTGCTTTTTCTATGGCTTCTCCCAGAAGATCCGGATCTATCTCCGCACTGTTTGTCCTAGCTCCTATTTCTATTTCTTTCCTAAATGTATACGTTGCCATGTGTATCTTACTCTAACCCCCTTCTGGTTTCCTTGATACGAGTTCCCTTAATTCTTTTCTGAGCTGAACCAACTGTTCCTCGATGCTTCGTATTCTCTTCGATAACATGTCTTTTTCTTGGTGAAGTTCGTCGATGAGTTCGTTGATATTTCTTTTAACTAAGATATTTGCTCCAAGAATTTCATACGCGGACTCCTCACCAGTCTCTTTTGCCTTATTTAGGGCTCTCAATGCTGCCTCGACCTCCAGTAGGCGTTGCTTATATAAGTTCAGATATTCCTCGAGAACTAATATTTGCTGTTGTTTTGCCTGGGCCAATCGCACACTATCTGCGGACACTTCTAATCACCTTTAACCCCATAACAATAGCGTATAGCCATCTGAAGTAGCTATTAATCGCCGCTCTAAGGCTAACTAAATCCTTAGAGGAAATTTCTATTTTTAACTTTTTGTTATCTAGGGAAATTCTTGATATTGACCGATACGTAGGTGGGTTTTTAGCTTCTGGTAGTAGTGACGTGTAGAGTATTTCGGCGTCTCTCTTATCTGCAAATTCGATTTCTATGATTATTATTCCTTCGAGTATCTTGCATCTCTTATTTGAATCTCTACTAGTAATCGGTCTTTTTCCCAAAATGCCATCACCGCATATCCATTTTCGCTTTCTATTTTGCATTTAGATATTTTACCGCCAGGATATGCTGAGCAACTATCGTTTCCGAATGCGTCAATAATAAGTCTCCAAAGATTCTGAGATACAGCGTTTTCACCAATTAAAGTTAGTTCAGTACCTACACAAGCGGGAGGTTTCCTAAGAATATTAAAATCTTCTATGAGCAAATATCCCAGTTTTTCAAAGAAACCCTGAGGGGTCAGAATATATATGTCTATACGAGAAGGTTTGTTTTGGTGAGAGAAAACGACCAGAAATGATGTAAATCCAGCGTTCTTAGTGAAGTATGCTATTTCATCTAGACTGGATTTCCCCCGAGGGCAGATAGGCATACCTGTGAGTGCTGACAAGGTTTTCATAAATCTACGGGTTTGTGGTGGTGTCCGAATAGTCGAAGTTATGACAGCGTTGGGACAAACTATTCTACTCGGCCTTTTCGTGGACGTGGCATCTTTCTCCATCTAACTCTTTCCTCCTCATATTGTATGATATAACAGAAAAATCGATTTCTAGGCTGTTCCTTCTTCTGGAATTCTGCTCTTTCCCTCAATAGCTCCTCCACGTATCTCTTCTCCTTCTCATTGATTATTACACGAGCATATGGTGATCTGACCGGCCCAAATACTTCAATGACCTTACCTATTTCTCTCATTAGTGCATCGTAAATGACTGTGCCAGGCCGTACAAACTTATAGAGTCGTATTATCAACAGATTATCTGCGAGATTAGATTTGTGAAGAATTTCTCCAACCCTTTTTAGGTGTCCGATCATTGGGGTTCCTCCTTTTTGGTTTCCTCTTCCTCCACTGTCTTTCTTTCGGGTTTTCGTATAATTACATAAATACTTGCTCGATCCCTAATTTTCTCCACTAAGTTTTGGATTTCTGATGGTACTTCCTCTCTGCTCTCTCTCTTTCCCTCTATTTTCACTTCCCCTATTATTTCAACAGGTTCATATGTTTCTAGGTGATTAGCAACTATCGATATTGCGGGTACCTGGGGACGATATATTATCTGACCTGGATACGCAATGTGGTCACGCCGATAAATTCTTTGTCTGAAATATCTTGGAAGCCGTATTAATATCTCAATATTATCAAGGACTATAGCCTCGGTGTGTATTGGGAGTGCCGAGTAGATCTTTGATATTATTGAGGTTCTGTCGATCCTTTCGTAGGTAACGCTTCCTCCGTACTCTCCTGCTGGGTAGCGTAGAAATGCCTCAAGGGTGTCATACCCATCAAAATCGAATACTACTTTTCTTATGATCCGTCTATAATATGTACCTGGAACAACCATCGTGATTACCATTCAATAACCTAGAATCTCACATAAACTTTTTTTGCTGTAATATAATGAAGTCCCTTTTTTATTGTGGTGTGAATAAAGATGAGCTCAGTCGTTTTAGAAGCAACAAGCGAATATTTAGACGACCTAGAAAACTTCAAGTTTCTTCTCGAGTATGTGGGATTTAGAGTTCATATACTTGAAAGAATAGCCTTAGATGAGCTTACTAAGGGAAAAGTCCTTATAATAGCAGCGAAGAAGTATGAGATGTATACGATGGATGAGATCTCACTGATACTTAGGGCTATTCATGGCGGCTTAGGAGCTCTCATATTGCTAGATCCAGAAAGTTCTCCTAGCTTCGATTCGACCTCAGAGATACTCAGTGAGGCGGGAATATTCGTCTCTGAGCATAATGTGAGGGAGTCGACGGAGGCTGTTCTAGTTCGTTTAACAAATATAAATAAAAACCATCGTATCACAAGTGGTGTAGACGAATTGATAGCAGAATCTCCAAAAGCTCTTATGTTGCTTAGGAGGGAAGGCAAAAAACTAAGTATACTTGTGAGAAGTAGCAAAAATCATAATCCCCCCGAAGCTATAGTTAGCTGCGCTACTTACCTTGGAAACGGAAGAATAGTTGTTTTTTCGTCGTGGAGTATTGCTAATAATGAGCTATTGAACTATGGACAGAATGCCCTTTTCCTAATCTCAAGCATATATTGGTTGGCGGGTCTAATGCCAGGTCATGGACTGTTGGATAGAATTAATGAAGCTCTTAGGCGAGTGTCAAAGTCATAATTTATTATTAAACGGAGATTCGTTTTACTTAGGATGAGATTGTGTGTGATCAATATGCGTGGAACATTGGTATTTCCCATACTATTGCTTACCTTGATATTCGTGGGGCTCATCCATCCTTTTCAAACTAGGAGCCTTAATGGGTTCAGGATAGATAAAGAAATCATAGTTTTTGCTGAGGATGAAGCCTCCAATGTAACAAAACTCCCTATGATAATAATAGAATTGGAAAACGGTTCGTTAGTCAATTTCTCATCGGTTGATGAGGCTCTGATACAGATATATGGTGGGAAACTAGTATTAGATGCTATAAAGAATGTCAATATCTCACTGTTCGAGGAATATGGTGCTTATATTAAGAATGAGACGGAATCAATAAGTTATGTTCCAGCACTTAAAGTATTCTATCAAAAGCTAAGCCCCGAATTGCTAAAAGAGTACGAAAACTATACGGGGCAAATAGTACCCGTCTCCGAGGGTGATTATATATTTAACAGGTATGGGGATAACTATCCTCGAATAGCACTCTATGGTAAGATTCCATATTTTAATATAACAGTCCTGAACACTACTAGCAACACTACAGAAGAGCAAAATATTCTGAAAGCGGGCCCAGAGATATTCCTATTAATATATGCGAGAATAGAGACCAACGAGACCTTGAATGTAATACTTAACTACACGCGGAGTATAACTGAACGCTTTGAAGGAGAGGTGTATGCCCTAGTTATAGACATAACAAACAGCTTTAATATTTCGTCGTATTCTCTAGAAGAAACGTTTCCGAATGGGCTTATTATGTGGGATAATTATACAGAGACAATTGTTGGGATGAACGGAACATTCGAAGCGTTCACAATCAACTGCACATACGATATTCCTCTAATTGTGATTCTTGATAGCGATGGTCTGATCTGGTTCAAAACACTAGGCCTTTTTGATGCCGACCAGCTAGCGACCTATATAAGCATGTATATCAACAAAGGAGCAGAAAGTCTTCCTCTATACCCAATACTTGCGGTAGTTCCGAAAGATCCCTATGCAGGTAAATCATGTAAAGTCTATATAATTGTTGGTTTTGGATTCGGAAATATAACTGAGGCAAAACTTTCATATTCTCTGCTGGACGCTAATAACAAAACAATATACAGGACATCGAAACCTATATCGGTTTCCCCAGACACCTTGACATATACGATAGAAAGCCTAGATAACAGAACACGGTGGATCACACTCAATGCAACAATAGTCACGACATATGGAGTATTCAGATCCGAAGTATTTGTCTATCAGGTACAATATGAGGAAAAGAAGGAAAGAGGGCCTATCGAGGAAATCCTCCCAATAGTCTATGCAGTTATAGCCTTGATAGTCATACTAGGAATCTCTATAAAAGTATATAGAAAGTATTTTGGGAAGTAGCTTGCTATTGTAACAGATATTCAATTCGCTTTTTTCTGTATTCCTCCAAAACCTGTATGAATTCCTTGTAAAGTTGTTCGTAGCTTTCGAATTTCTCAATCAAAATGTTTCTTATACGTCTTAGAATATCGGATATCTTAACCTTCTGGACCAGCTTGTTCCTATCTACAATATCAGAAAAATCAGAATAGTCAAAGATAGGTATGCCATTAGCCTCTAGGGTATCAATAGTTTCTGGGGGCGTTGTGTTCCAATCTATTAGGATTATGCCTAATATCTTAGATTTTATGATTTCCAGCAGTTTCGAGCTGAACACGATTTTTTGCGTAAGTATGATATCATACCGTGTTAGGCCATATGTCTGGAGCCAATAAGATGCTGTTTGGTATGTGAGAGGAGCTATTTTTTTAATGACGATTTCATTGTTTTCTCTAAGAGCGATGCGTCCAAGAATCTCTATTTTCGATTCTAATTCCCTTATTTTGTCTTCAAGATTAAGAATCGTCCTTTTCAACATTTCATTCTCGCTAGAAAGTTTCCGTACTATGGTGTCTCTAAACTTAAGTTCGTTGAATGCTTCTCTTTCCCGTCCCTTTCTAAGCCTCTCTAACTCCTCTATGAGCTCGGATATTTTACGCTCGCTTTTAATAAGCTCTTTCTTAAGCCTCCTATTTTCCCGAATAAGCGTATCGAATTTATTTTTGAGTTCTACGTATCTCTCTCTAAGAGTCTGATTTTCTCGAAGTAAAGCGATTTCCCGATGTGAAATATGATCCATATTTCGCTGGGGTGTCTGTAGAATTTTCGAGAGCTGGGTAAGAATCGCCGAGCGGATATCCATATTTCTAAGTATTATCTCAGCCTTAACAGCATCTGCACTAACAAAAGGAATATATCGAACTAGATTATCTATCTTAGAGAATTTTCTCTCATAATGCTTATAGGCAAGTAATGCCGCGACAAGCGCGTCACGTTGGTGGGAGTCTCCTATCTTTATTCCAGTTTTCCGTATTATCTCATTTTTCCTAGCAACTGACAGTGTTTTATTTGGTTTATGTATCACCGCTCCAGACTTGTTTGCAAGCATTTTTACAAAATGAGGGATTTTTGGGACATCGCATGAGATTATTATTGGTCGCCCATACTCATAGATTCTGTCGATTAATTCGAAGAAACCTATCGACCTTCTACTGTCGACATATAAAATGTTTCCTTTGAGGTCAAGGATAGCGACACCTGTTGTCTCTCCAGGATCGACACCAACAATCAAGTATCTCCCAGCCGAATGGTAAGAGCCAAGCTCAGACGAACTAACAAAGAGTATCCTATTATGTTTTATCGGTTCTAACCTCACTTGATACCAATCAGTTTTTGTTTCTTTAACAATTCTTTGGATCTGCTCAATGGGCTCATAAACAATTATTTTGGCCGATTTGTATCCGCCTTCTCCCTCCCTGATAAAGATGTCGTAGGGAACATTATTTTCACTCAGCACTCGTTGAATCTCTCTAACAACAGCTTTTATTCTTGCTTCGGCAGCCCTCAGATAATGCTTTTGATGACTGCCTCCCACGACACCGAAGCTTCGTGAACGTGATACTATAATCAATGTTGCTTCTCTGAATGCCAAGACTTCCACTCCCTCCCTTTTTAATGCGAGTTTGGCAGCGACTTCAGCGGCTTGCTCAGGAGAAAGCTTTTTTCCTTCGTGAAGACCGTATTCCTTAGCTAACGAAGCCAATTTTCTCTGTCTAAATAGAGGTCCAGTCACTTGGATCAGCGTTACTTTTGTCGCCTCTAGGAATTTGATTATTTTGTCAGCACTATCGCATATTTCGAAGATATTGTCAATAGCAACAATATCAACGGAGTGTTTCCCAATAAAACTAGCCAGATTTTCTTTCCTCACAACACCCCTAAATAATATTTCCTCAGTGTCAGAATCTATTATCACACAGAAGAAATTGCGTCTGTCTGGTAGGATATCCAGTCCAAGGACACGCAATGAGTTAGCACCTATTTTTCTATTCTATATATACTTAAGAGTCCAATATTTTGAGTTGTTTAAAAATAAAGGAGGTTAATGGGTCAATATGTGTGATTGAATTGTTTGACGCACTAAGAAGAACAATATCGAATCTGATTGAGAAGATAGCCTACAAAGAATTGAGCGAATCTGAACTCTCAAAAGCTCTCTTTGAGTTCGAACTAAACCTTATCGCTGCGGATGTTGCGGCACCTGTAGCTAGGGGGGTCTCACAAGCAATTATAAGCAAGCTTAAAGGGAAAACCGTCCGAAGGTTCACCAATATTAGGAGGATTATTCTTGATTCTCTGAAGGAGGAACTAATTAGAATACTCTCAGTAAGGCCGGTAGACATACTGAAGAAAATTGAGGAAAGAAGACATGAAAATCTATCTTCGTCAGAGTGGAGGCCCTATGTTATGGTATTCCTAGGGCCTAATGGTTGCGGAAAAACAACAACAATAGCGAAACTGGCATATCTTCTCAAGAAAAATGGATTCTCGGCAGTGTTAGCATGCTCTGATACGTTCAGAGCGGGTGCGATTGAACAATTGGAAAAACATGCTAAGAAGCTAAACATCCGTATGATAAAAAGGGAATATGGAGCCGATCCAGCATCCGTTGGTTTCGATGCGATCTCCCATGCAGTAGCTAAAAAGATAGATGCTGTACTAATAGATACAGCTGGGCGACTAGCCACAGATTCTGACCTAATAGCGGAGATGCAGAAAATTGTACGCGTGACCAAACCAGACATAAGATGTCTTGTTGTTGACGCATTAATGGGAAATGATCTTGTAACGCAAGCTCAACTTTTCAGCGAGGGAGTAGGCTTAGACTGTAGCATCCTGACAAAGGTTGATGCCGATGTTAAGGGAGGTGCTGCAATAACACTTGTGTATGTCACTAAAAAGCCGATAGAATTTGTAGGAGTAGGGCAAAAATACGAAGATTTAAAGAAATTTGACTCTAAATGGTTCATAGAAAAAATTATTGGTGGGCTTTAATCTCAGCAAAGAATTCTTTGAGCCTTTTAATACCCTCCCTAAGAACCTCGGGGGTTTCAACAACTGGTGCGAATGAGAGTCTTATCCAGCCCCTCGCACCATTGAAATCGCTCCCTGGAGCCAATGCTAATTGCTTTTTGTCTATTAGTTCACGCCATACCTTCTTATCATCCTCACTGAATGCACTTATGTTGAAGAACACGTAGAAACCACCCTTAGGCGGTAGAACCCCTATATTTTCAATTGACAATAATTCTCTCACTGTCTCCTCAGCCAACTCCGCATATCTTCGTGCCCCCTCTTCGTAGTGCCTCCTTACACTTGCTAGAGCTTCTCTATCTGAGAATAGTCTGATGAGCATTAATTGGATAAGCGAAACTGGAGCTAGAGTTCTAGCTTGCTCAATTGTATTCAAAGGTCTTCTTAGTTCCTCTGGTATAACAACATAACTGGCCCGCCAACCTGGAGCCCTAAATTCCTTGCTAAATGAACAAATCCATATTTCTCGCTCCAAAGGCTTACGTTGAAATGGTGTTTTATCGCCTTCAAAAATAAAAGCTCTGTACGCTGCGTCGATAATGACATAGAATCCATGATCCTCAGCAAGGTCGTGAATACCTCTTAGTAGAGTATCGTCCCAAACTTGGCCATCGGGATTTCCTGGTGATGTTATCAGAACAGCTTTCGTTCTACTTGTTAACATGTTGTTAAGCGCATCAATAGAGGGCCTAAACTCAAAGCCTTCAATTATCGGCCAATACCTAATTTTAGCTCTCAAACTGAGCTCAAGTTCGAGCTGACGAACATAATTCAAGTATCCAGGCCTCGTTAGTATGATTTCATCTCCAGGATTTAGTAGCAACCTAAAAATGGCAGCAGTCTGCTCAGTAGAGCCCAGACCAAACACTATCTTCTCCGAAGAGACATTACGACCAAAAACATGACGCTCATACTCAGGGATAAGTTCTATTAGGTCAGGGAAGCCTATTGTGGGCGAATACCTGGCAGCTCTCCTCCAAGCATCATCATCTTCAAGAACCTCCCTTAGTTTCTCCCTAAGAACTCGTGGCGGCGGATCCTGGGGCCAGCCCCCCGCAAGATATACAAGCGGTCTTGGAAACTTCTCTGGATGCTTCTCATATTCAGCAACGAGCTCCATAATCTCACGAATAGAACTAGGATGTTCCATCATATACTTCGCAATATCACTTATACCCACATAGGACACCCCCCAATAGCCATCTATTTTAGCAAGCTTAAAATGTTAGAAAAACACAAAAAATAATAATCAGATTATCCTAGCTATGTATATATTGAAGAACGGGAACATGAAATAAAAACTAGGAGGGGTGGAGTAGTGGTAGCTCGCTGCCTTCGCAAGGCAGAGGCCGCGGGTTCGAGTCCCGCCCCCTCCACCATCTAATGTTAGGTTAGATTCATGTTTAATTACTTCTCCTAGAATACCTCCTGATGTTTTGGAGGTTCAATAAAAGTTCAGTCTCATGGTTTTATGGTGTAATTATTTCTATATTTGGTTGCTTATTAGAATGTGCGAAGTTATGGGGCGTTAAAGTGACAAATGAAGACCCTCGGATAGAAGAAGTGAGAGAATAAGAAAATTAGTAATTGTCATGATTGGTTAAACTGTTTACTCTATTTTTTCTAATTCTCTTTCTAGCTCTGTAGTTTCTTCTTCTGTTTTTGTTTCCTCTGTTTTCTCCTCTTTTTTGGTTTCCTCTTTTTCTTCCATTTCTATTCGTTCTAGTTCTTTTTCCAATTCTTCCTCGGGCTTGGTCTCTTCCGCTTCTATTTTTTCCAGTTCCCTTCGTAGTGTTTCTTCGAGCATTTCTTCTTCGGTCGTTACTCTTTCAGGAGGCGTTGGTGGTGCCAATATTCCTATAGGCTTCTCCCTTTCCTTGAGGAAACGCATACGCATATAGATTCTTCGTATTCTCTCCTGTAGGGCTCTCTTAATAATCTCCGATGTTTTTTCAGCTTTTTCTAGTGCAAGTTTTATTACTTCTTCTTCGTTATCAAGCTCAGGGGAGATCTCCAGTTTTGTTTTTTTCCATTCTCCAGCAATATAATCTTCGGAGGGTGTCTTCACGATAAGGTATATGCCGTCCTCTTGGAAGATCACATTGGCATAGTAACTGTTGACTATTGGGCATAGATCAAGATCACATTCTCCGTAGCTGTAGGGATGGCGACAGAGTATCCTATTCATATATTTATCTCGATAGGCACAGAATGTATTTGCATACAGCGTTTTTCTGAACACATCCACAGTTTGTCACCATGAAACCTTAGTTTTGTAAGTCTCCAATTAAACATTTATTAAAATGTGTGGATATTGGGTTGTCGGGAGTGTCTTGGGGAAAGAAGTTATCTGTCTTTCTAGTGCTAGTAGCGATTCTAGGCTTGTTCGCGTATCTGGTGCATTCTACATATATGATATCATACATAAAAACATCGTCTATGGAGCCAACCTACAATCGTGGAGACCTCGTGATAATTAGGCGCGTGGACCCCAGAGAGATCTCTATTGGTGATGTTATTGTTTTTAGGAGTCCTGAAGAAAATGTTCTTATACTGCATAGGGTTGTTGCGATAAGAGAGAGTGATGGAAAACGATATTTTCTGACAAAGGGAGACAATCCTAGTACGAATCCCTATGTGGATCCCTGGGGATGGGTAGATGAGGATAGGGTTGTGGGGGTCTTAGTTGCACGTATACCCTATGTTGGCTTTATCTTTCTTATGTTCGATGAGCTGGGCGCACGTTTTCTGCTGGTTCTTGTTGGTATTCTCCTAGTGTTGGTATACGCTATGGAGAGTGCGGGAAAAGCGATCAACTTAAGCCCCCTATTTAACTATGTGAGAAGCAAGAGAGTATTGCTGGTCTATGTGGTGTTTTTCCTATTAGCAATTTCACAGCTATATATCGCCAGACTAGCTGGTAAGAATTTTTGGTCAGTAAGCATTCTCTCCAAAGACCTCAGCAAAACAGTTCGTAATGAATACTACGTAGTATTAAAACTGAATGTGACATCAAAAATCAATGGGATGGAGTCAATACAGAAAATCGAAATATACGTGAAAATTGGGGAGGAGGTATTAGGTTTTGGTGTTTGGAAGATAGCGTATCCCTTCTATGGCATAAAAATAGTCTCTATAGCAATACTTCTGAGCAGGCCGATAGTAAATATGCAGAACACAAACATAGTGATGAGAATTTCAGTATATGATTACGCGAGGGGAGTAGCGCACCACTACACCGTTGATTAGAAGGTGATCCGTCTCTTGAGATGGATAACTCCAAAAAAAGGGTTAAGAGTACTTGGTGTAGCGGAGTCATTTCAAAAGAGATTTCCGATCAGGAAATCTGTATTAGCTGGCGTAGTGATGCGTGCCGATCTACAAATAGATGGTTTTTCTTTTGCTTTCTGTACTGTTGGGGGGCTTGATGCGACAGACTCAGTATATTCTCTCTATAAACAACTTAGGAGACCAGATGTGCGGATAATTGTTCTATCTGGAACAATAATTTCGCTATACAACATAGTGGATCTCAATCGTCTTTATGAGCTGACAAAGACACCGGTAATAGCGATAACATATGAGGAGTCCCCTGGAATAGAAAGGTTTCTCTCTGAATTTCCAGACGCTGAGAGGAGATTGGAAATTTATCATCGCAATGGTCCACGAATTCCGATACGGCTGAGAAATGGCTACATAGTGTATATAAGGCCCGTAGGGATAAGCATCGCGAACGCTACTGAGATTTTGAATCTCTACGTAATACATGGTCGCTACATAGAGCCCATAAGAGTTGCGAGAATACTTGCTAGAAGTCTATTTAGGTTTCTATTTTTAGAGTCTCAAAAAAACTCGTTAAACTAGGAGGTAAAACGATATTCCGTTGCTGGAAAGTCTCAATGGTTGTCGCTATGGGTGGTGTGGATTTTCTATTAAGCATGATAAACGAGGCTAAAGATTTCGCTAAGATGGCCTATGAGCGGAGGGTCTTTATCCTTGTTGGGGAAAACAAAAAAGTGGCCGACACATCCTTGAAAATCGCCAAGCAGGTGGATGCAGATTCATCCGTCATATGCACATCAAACTATAAACGTTTTAGGAGCTTATTCGACGAGTTCTGTGAATCGAAGTCGAAGAAGATTATCAAAAACTGGGAAACGGATCGGATACTTGGTCAAACATATGATTTTGCGTTTATTGACCTGAGGGATTGGCCAGACGTAATAGCACTTTCACGTGTGATTGGAACTGTGCGTGGAGGTGGAATAATAGTATTGATGCTCCCATATGACTACGAATCGAGAGTCTACTATGAAGAAATAGTTCCTCCCTACTATCCTAAGTCTCCCCGAAAGATTATGCTTAGAAGACTCATAGAGAAGTCTGTCGGGTATTATGGAATATATATTTTCGATGTAGGAAAAGAGGAATTCATCTGGCGGCCAGAGGAAAAGAGAAAAAAGTATATAAAAAAGAGGATAGAGATCCCAGAGAACACAAAGATCCCTAGAGACATATATGAGCTGGCAGCATCCCAAGACCAAGTAAGGGTTCTCCAAAATTTCGAAGATTGGAGACATTACATGATTCTACTCGCAAACAGAGGTCGCGGAAAATCTGCGAGTATCGGTCTGGGAATAACTGGGTATGCATATCTATTCGTTAAAAAACATAAACGGGCACTGTATATATGCCTGACCTCAAGAGACAAATTGAACGTTGAGGAGGTTTTCAGATTCACAAGAATCGCCCATGAAGCACTAGGACTAAGATACATATATTCGCAGAAAGAAGGAAGCTTTAGAAGCGACATACTTAGACTCGAATTTGAGTTTCCTCATAGAGCCATAAAATTAGCGAGTATAGCTGATGGATTAGTAATTGATGAGGTCGCAGCCATACCATTTCCATACTTGAGGCGCGCGGTGAGGACATACAAGCAGATAATTTTCTCAGGAACCGTACATGGTTATGAAGGTACTGGCAGAGTATTTGCTGTTAGATTCCTAAAGATGCTGGATGAGCTTGATATGGAGTACAAAAAAATAGAACTTAAGGAGCCCATAAGATATTCTGAGACGGATCCAGTGGAAAGATGGCTTTTTGATATGTTGCTTCTGGATGCCGAGCCTGTACCTATCGATGAGAAAATCTTAGAAAAGATCAATAGAGCCAGGCTAATAGAGATTGATCCCAGCAAGTATTTCCTAGAAGGCGGAAAATCCGAAGAATTTATCCGATCGCTGATAGGTATTCTAACAACAGCACATTATAGAAATAATCCAAAGGATTTGCTTCTTATGTGCGATGCTCCTCATCATAGAATCTTCGCGTTAGTAATAGATTCTTATCCGCTGGTGGCGCTGCAAGTTGCAGAAGAGGGAGGCATACCCTCAGACAAAGTGCAGGAAATGTTGGAAGAGGCTCCCTCTGGGCATCTAATACCAGACAACATAACAAGGTACACAGGACTCACAGAATTTCCGCAGCTTGAAGGTTTCCGAATTGTTCGTATAGCTACACATCCAAAGCTTCAAGGACGAGGACTAGGAAGTCTCGCGCTAAGGCTATTGGCTGAAAGAGCTGAGAAGGAAGGCAAAAGCTGGGTTGGCGCATCTTTTGGCGCGAATCCCCAGCTTCTTAGATTTTGGATAAAGAATGGTTTTTACGTAGCGAATATATCCCCAGTTATTAATCCGAAGACGGGAGAGTATTCAGCTATTGTCTTAAAACCTCTCTCAAAAATGGCGGAGCGACTTATTAAAGAAGCTAACAAACAGCTTAAAATTCGTTTACTCAGAGAGCTGAGAAATAGTTATTGGGAGCTCGAAACAGAGACAGCTCATCTAATACTGAAGAATAGCGAGCCCGTGATGATAATCCCACAATTAAATATGGGCGACGCATTCCGTGTGGGCCTATATATAAGCCTGGGAGGGAAGATAGAGGCATGCATAGATGTTATTGATGAGATCGTCAAACTCTACTTTGCACGTGGATACAATTTTTTGGATCAGGAGGACGAATACCTAATAATAAGGAAGATATGTCAGCGGCGACTAATAGAGCGAGAAGAGCTTGCACGAATAAGAAAAGTTATCGAAAAGCTTTGGAATCGTGTATTTAGAGTAAAATTTTCAAAGAGAAAATCCAAAGAGAGAAGAGGCTAGACCATCTTTCTTATTAAATTGATAATGTCCGTCCCCCAATATCCAAGTGCTCCCCCCTCCTGATAGAGTCTTCTAACGCTCCTCTTATATCCACCCCTCTTAGGCGGATGAAGTCTGAATACAGGTTTTAACCACTCCAAATCCTTGAATGTTATTTCTCCCCTCCATATAGCCTCCGCTAATTCATAAACTGAATTATACCTTCCATCTGTTTTTTCTTTAACCATCTCGTCTGTCAGTGTTTTATTTCCAACAGCCCTGCCTCTTTCTCTTAGGAGTAGATAAAATGTATCGAAATCTATTTCACCCCATGCTATCTTATGCTGAGCTTTAATAAGCATTCCACGGACACTCGGAGTATACCTCACAACGACACAATGATTAGGCTTATGTAGTCTAAGGAGCTTCAGGGTATACTCAACATCTTTCCGAACATTTACCCGGCCTCGAACCCTAATTATTGCTACCCATTGCGATTCGGGCTTTGGAAGACCTTTCCTCTCCCGAGCGATTGTCGACATCATATTCACCGATGTCTACAGCATAAACCAAAACCGATAAGCATTATTAAGGTCAAATCAGACTTTATATTTACTGGGAAATACCGGCGATGTCCGATGACCCAAAACATAGATGTTATTCTCGACAGAATATTTGAGGAAGACAAGCGATTCCTCAGAAAAATTGTAAGCAGAAACAAGAAAATCGGAATAGTATTGACCGCGGTAGGCGCAATAATAAATCTGGGAGCACTACTCGCAATTATATTCTTCGCATACACAGAACCCGACCCCACAAGAGCCCTCACATATATGATATACGCATTAATCCTCGCGTTTATCGGTTCACAGATCGGAAAACAGGGCACAACGATGATCCGAGAATCAACAAACATACTAAACCCTGGGCGGGGAAGATATAAATTCTATGCGAAGCTACGATGCCCAAAGTGCGGATTTACTGAAATCCGAGAAAAGAAACAGGGCGAATACGTAGGAATGAGAGCAGAAAAAACATGCGAAGCATGCGGAGAAAAAATGGTGATCATAGGCATATACGCACAACCCGAAAAAGAAATACAGACAATAGGATACCCACTACTCCCAATGCCAAGCCAAACAATAACGACGCAACTAAAAGCAACAATACTAAATATGCTGACACCCTTGAAAATAGCATTCAGATTAAGAAGAAACTCAGTTAGAGAGGAAGACTAGTCCAAGCTTCCTAGAAAACTTTTCATCCTCTTTGTTTAATTAGTATAATACTTGTTCCCTCTGCTCCATCGTCTAATTATCTACTTGCATCAATAACCTTTAAGATTAAAAACATAAATTTTACTGTGAATTTATGGTAGAGTATGACAACGTATATTGCAGGAAGGCGGGGTGAGGTAGAAGGCTTAGCCTGGGGGATTGCAGCTCTAAGGGCAGAGATCCCCGTGTCGCGGGTTCAAGTCCCGCCCCCGCCTCCATTTCGTTGCTTCTTTCTTTTGTTAATAATCGGTTGCGTTTAATATCTTTTGCTAGCATATTGTTTTTGTTGGGGGTTATAGGATGCTAGTAGCGAAAAAATACTGAGATATTGACATGTAGTTTTTTCAGACGGAGTGAGAGATACATAGCCATGGACCAAATTCAGGTCTTGGAGTTTTTGGATGATGAAAATTGTGGCTGAGTAATAGGTGGCGAAATTAATTGTAACTAATTGATGCATTTGTGTTTATTTTGGTTATTGATGTGGTTTGGTATGGGTTCTGAAGAATATGCGGTTATCGCTATGCTTCGGACTCCTGGGCTCGTAGATTGGAAGATGAGATTTTGGGAGTTCAAGAAGCTTGCTCGAGCTGCGGGGTACGTAATAGTTGATGAGGTTGTGCAGTATAAGCCTCATCCTTTGTCGGCAACGCTTTTTGGTAGGGGGAAGATAGATGAGATTAGGTCTCGAGCTGAGGAAAGGGGGGCTGATACTCTGATAGTTTGGAATGAGCTTAGGAGTATTCAGAAGCTCAATCTGGAGCGTTTCACGGGTCTTAGAGTTATTGACCGCTATGAGTTGGTCCTGGAGATCTTCCAGAAGAATGCTGGTGATAAATTGGCTAAGCTGCAGATTGAGCTGGCTTTCCTCGAGAAGCTAATCCCATATTTCAAGCTTCGAGAAAAATTGATTCATGGACCAAGAGACAAACCATTTTTTAGGGCTGGAGGTGAGTATGGGTGGGTTCCAAAGGTTGCATGGCTTAGAAAAAGGCGGAGCAGGATTTTGGAGGAGATTGAGCGGCTCCTAAGAGAGAAGATTGCTCAAATCCGGAGGAGGAAAGCTCTTGGTTTCAGAATCGCAACCATAGTTGGGTACTACAATGCAGGGAAAACCAGTTTGTTCAATGCCCTTACTGGCGAGGAAAAATTGGTTTCACCTCAACCCTTCACTACGCTTTCCTCAAAATATTCACGTCTTAGGGGTGCTGAGAAGATTCTGTTGGTTGACACAATTGGTTTTGTCGTCGATCTGAATCCCAAAATAATATCTTCCTTTAGAATAAACCTAGAGGATATGCTGGAAGCAGATATGTTGCTGTGGGTCGTAGATATAAGTGAGAATAGCGATATTTTAGAGATGCGGGTGCGATCTACGGTAGAAATTTTGGATGATAATGAGCTTCTTGAAAAGCCTATAGTCATCGCCGCTAATAAGATAGATCTACTGACTGAGAATGATCTTGGCGAAAGAATAGGGTTCCTTAGGAAGCTTATACTTCGATATGTTGGGAGTGAATACGAAATAGTTCCGTGTTCGGCAGAAAAGGGTATAGGTTTAGAAAATCTAATTAAGGTTCTTATAAACGAATTGGGTCTCACTAGCTAAGGCGCAGAACTTTGACTAAGTTCATTGTTGATGAGATGCATGGACATCTTGTTAGATGGCTTAGAATATTAGGATTTGACACACTTGCCGCGAGCGATCTGAGAGGAGAGTATTCAGATGTTGATAAAGCAATACTTGTAGTAGCGATGAGAGAAAACAGAATTGTGGTGACATCTGATAGGCAGTTAGCATATAGAGCGAATAGATTAGGCATAAGAGTAGTCCAGATAGAAACCAGTTTGAGCCATACGGAAGCTCTAAGGAAGATTCTAAGCGATCTCAACATATCTGAGGAGGCACGTCAGAATCTCTTCACGCGGTGTCCACTATGTAATGGTATTCTTGTAAGAGTGGGCAGGGAGCAGGTGGCAAATAAGGTTCCTCCAGCGGTCTTCAGATCGCATAATGAGTTTTGGCTGTGCGATAAATGTGGTAAGGTTTACTGGGTAGGGTCGCATTTTAGGAATATTAGGCGAGTTTTATCAGAGGTCCTATAGTTTTAAATAGATTAGTATATGTTGGTGTGCATTGTGGCAAAATACTATATAGGTTGCAGTGGTTGGTGGTATAAAGATTGGGTTGGACGCTTTTATCCAGAGGGGCTAGATGAGGCAGGTAGGCTGAAATATTATTCTCAGTATTTCAACACGACCGAGGCTAATGTTACATTCTATAAGCTTCCCCCGCTTACAACTATACATTCATGGGCTAGGAAGACTCCGAAGAATTTTGTTTTTAGTGTCAAGGCTCCCCAGGAATTTACTCATCAGATGCATTTTCTATACTCCGACCGCAAAATGGCTAGGTTTCTCAAATTACTTTCTCCCCTTCAGAACTCAAATAAGTTAGGTGTGATATTATTTCAAGCTCCTCCCGAATTTGTTTGCACGGAGTCGACACTCCAACGCCTTGAAGAATTCCTAAATAGGTTGCCTAAGGGATACGAATTCGCTATAGAATTTAGGCATAGGAGCTGGTTAAACGAAAAGACATTCGAGTTACTATCATCCTATCGAGTTGCATATGTTATAGTCGATGAGCCTCTGTTGCCTTCCCTGATAAAAATAACCACAAACGATTTCACATACATTCGTTTTCATGGTAGAGGGAAGAGGGTCTGGTACTACTATGACTACAAAAGAGAAGAACTCGAAAAATGGGCTAAGAGAATTCGGGAGGAGATCGAGCCAAGCATCAAAAAGCTATACATATACTTCAATAACCATTTTAGAGCCTTTGCGCCAAAAAATGCTAGGGAATTCATAGAAATCATTGGGCTCTCTCCTACTGAGCTTAAAATTCAGACAGTTCAGACAGGGCTTAGCAGATTTCTTAAATCGAAGGGGAAAAAGTGAGGAATGGTTTGTGTGTAGTTATATAGCTGTAATGTTTTAATGGATTGTTTCTAGATTAAAGTTGGTTGCCTTAGGGGGACATTATGAGCATAGCCATCGCTATTCGTGTAGCTATGGCAGAAAAAAAAGCCAAAGAAATTATTAGGAAGGCTGAGGAAGAGGCCAGGAAGATTATTGAAAATGCTAAGGTTCAGGGAAGAAGCATTGTTAGTGAGAGATATATATTGCAGCTTGTCAATGAGTTTGTGGAGAAATATCGGAAGAAATTGGAGAGACAGATAGAAAAACTTGAATTGAGGTATGACGAAGAATTTGAACGTCTTACTCTGATATCTGATGAAGAGCTTAATGAGGTTGTAGAAACGTTGGTGGAGGTGGTTCTTAGTGGGCGGTGAGCTTGAGTCTTTTATTCAGAACATATTGCAGAATGCTGAGAAGGAAGCTCAGAGGATACTGGAAGAGGCGCGACAAGAGGCTAGGAGGATCATAGAAGAGGCGGAGCAGAGGGCAAGAAGAGAAGCTGAGAAGCGTGCGAAGGAAATAATAGAATCCGAACGTAGCAGAATATTCGATGAGGAGCTACGCAAAATTAGAAGGGAAAAAGCAGAGCTAAAGGGTAAAATCCTTGAGAAGCTCCGCAATAAGCTACGAGAGGAAATAAAAACAAAGGTCAGAACCTCGATCGAGGAGATAAACTATGGAGATATCCTGTATAGACTTATAAGAGAAGCAGTACTAGAGCTGGGCGTGGATAAGCTCATAATAAGCGCGAACCCTAGAGACTTAGAATTCATAAAGTCTAGACTCAGAGACATCAAGCGCAAAATAAAGGAGGATATCGGTGTGGATATCGATATAACATTTGGAGACAAAATTGATGTTATTGGTGGGATTATCGCGAGGACTCCGTCTGGCGATAAAGTATACAACGCTACTCTAGATGCTCTAGTCGAGCAGGCAATCTCTAAGAACATCACAAAGATTGCTAGGCGTCTCGGCTTGATCTCCCAGAATAGATTTAGAAGATTGATCCATAAGCTTTTCTCAAAGATAAATCGTCCACTCGAAATCGAAGATTCTGGTGGAAATAAAGTAGTTTTGCATCCCTGTAAAAATATATACCTAATCACCACGGAGCATGGTAGAATAGACCTTGTCTGCGAAGCGGATAATACGATAACCCTAGTATATGCCACATTAGGAAGAGCTACCGCGAAGAAAATTGAAGAGTTTACCAGTATAGTCAACTCACAGTTCGTCGATAAAAATCCGCAGAAGGTGTTTATAGCTTTTAGTGGTAGTGATAAGGAGTCGGAGGGTCTATTGAGGAAAAACAATATCTTGTTGCTTACCAAGAAAGAGCTATTTCGAATTGACCGCGAGATTAATGCTGGGATATTCGAGTAGGAGTGAAAACCGTGAGTTTAAAAATTCCCATAATAATGTTAGTATAGACCACAGACTATCTGGGTGTCGATAATAAAATGAGCAAACAGATTCAGCCAATAGTACCCCAAAAGAGCTCTAGGCTAAAAAGATTATATTTAATCCGGAAAGCTCTCTTCGATACTAAATCTGTGAGGGCCCGTAGATGCATTCGTTGTGGCACAACAAAAGCAGTTATTAGGAAATATGGGCTCTACATTTGTAGGCGATGCTTTAGGGAGGTTTATGGCCTTCTTGGCTTCAAAAAATCTTCGGTTCATAGGAGCTGATTGGAAATGACGCGTCTTGACCCATTAGCTGATGCTCTCTCCGCGATTAAAAATGCGGAGATGGTGAATAAGAGGACAATATACATCTTCCCTACAAACAAACTTATTAAAGCAGTGTTAATAATACTCAAGGAACATGGCTATATAGAAGATTTTAAGCCTATGACTCTAAACAAAAAGGAATATATTGTTGTCCACCTAAACGGAAAAATCCATGAGATCGGTGCTATAAAACCTCGCTTCTCAGTTAGTTGGCGTAATCTTGAGGAATGGGTACGTAAGTACCTCCCATCATATACGATGGGGCTTCTGATAGTCTCAACTCCCAAAGGTGTCAAAACACATATCGAATGTGAGAAAGAAAGAATTGGTGGTAAACTTATTGCCTATGTTTATTGAGGCGATACGGATGGTTGAGCCCATCGAAACTAAAGAAGCCATTTTAGAGGCGATAAGACAGGAAGGAGTCGGCATAGACTTCGAGGAAATTGAGATACCTGCCGATGTTCAGGTGGAGGTAATTGGTAAGAAAGTAAAAGTTAAAGGACCGAAGGGGGAGGTTGAGAAAGATTTCACACATATGCCCATACATATTGTTAAGGATGGAAACAAGATCTATGTCGCGGTATACGCACGTAAGCGAAAACAAACAAAATTTCTTGGAACGGCGGCGACTAAAATACGAAAGATGATAGAAGGCGTCAGGAGGAGGTTTGTATATATACACAAGGTTGTATATAGACACTTCCCAATAAGAGTGGAAGTCGATAGGGAGAGGAGACTAATCCTAATAAAAGGATTCTACGGGAGAAGAGACACGATAAAAGTTCCTATATATGGGGATGTTGATATAGAGATAGAGTACCAAGCAGGCTCCGAAATACCAGACCTAATATACTTGAAGGGCTGCGACATTGAGGCTGTTTCGCTTACAAGTGCGGCGCTTGAGAATGCATGTAGACTTAGGGGAAAGTATAGGAAGGACATAAGAATATTCTATGACGGAATATGGCTATGGAAAAAAACACAGGAGGAATAGAATTAGGCATTACTGCTTTAGAGAAGTGAAGTAATGAACACCGAAAATTTCTCTGTCTTTAGGTCAAAAAATTAATGAAAAATTAGGAAGCTAAACTTTTATGGGATCAGAAGAATGGCTACAAGCAATCCATAGATAGCTATTCCCTCTGCAAGGCCTACGAACACTACAGCTTTTCCAAAAATTTCTGGTCTTTCAGTAATAGCTCCCACAGCTGCAGTTCCAGTTCTAGCAACGGCGTATGCAGCACTTATACTGCTAATCCCAATACTTAAACTTGCCGCTATTGCCCGCCAACCCACTTCGCTGGCTTCTGTTGTCTGTTCCGCCGCAAAAACACTACCAGCGATAAGTGCGGACAAATACGCCAATATTATTACTAGTATAAGTGTCCTGTTTACTCTCAGCTTCATAGGATATCACCAGGTATCAATATTTGCTTGAACTTTTTTATTTTAAATGTCTTTCACATATAAACATGGCATGATGAGGATGGTGCTGGGACTATGTACAAGATTACCGTGGTTTACCCCAAAAATCTTGAGGATAGGATATTATTATCCATAGGCAAATTTGGGTGGGCAGAACTGATAAACATTAGAGAAGACGAGTTTGTGGGCTTTAAGAAGGAGATGCCATTAGAACTTCATAGTTTCCATCTGCTTATGGAGCACGTAGAGAAGCTCGCTTCGGATAGCGGAATAGTACTTGATGAGTACATCCCCTCGGTGAAGCATGATGTATCCATAAAAATATATAAATTTGACGAGCTTCAGCAAGAGTTAGAAGAGTTAAGGAGATTTTTTGGCATACCCAGCGAGTTAGAGGACTTAAGAAAGAGGTTGGTAAAGCTTAGGCTTATACATGAATTAGTTAGGGAATCACCAAGGATACCTAAAATACTTAGCCAGAAACATTCAACAGTGATAATCTTTCCTGAGGATGCATTAGACCAAGTCAGGGAAAACTTGTCGCAACTTGGTCTCAACTTCGAAATCCTTCATCCAGAAAGGGGTAAATACAGAGAGTTCATCCCTGAGGGTCATGCTATCGCATTCCTTGCAGCTCCCTCCAAAGATCTACTATCTATTGTTTTGACCTTTCTAAGAAAATTTGGGATCAGCGAATTGGAAATAGATCTCGGTTTGGGAATCGAAGACGAAGAAGCGAGAAGAATGCTGTTGGCGGATCCAAGCCGCATAAAGACGACTATTGGGGAGCTAGAAAGCAGGATACGTGACCTAGAAGAGAGGTTTAAGGCTGGTTTCAAACAAGAAGTGTTGAAATTGGCAAAACTTTGGTGTAAAGCTGATATAATGCGTAAGATACTTACAGCAAAGACAATGATTGTTAAGGGTGAATTCACTGCAATCTTGCGGTGCTGGGTTCCAAAGGAACGTATTGATGAGTTCGAACGTATCCTAAGAGAACTCAGCGCTAACATCATGGTGATAAAGGAGAGACCTTCTAAAACAGATAAGCCTCCCTCCCATACGAAGAGACCTAAAATTCTTTATCCGCTAACATCGATATTAAGGCAGATGGGATATCCTGGAAAAGAAGATATCTTTCCATGGCTTCTAACGGGAATACTATGGGCAATAATGTTTGGTTTCATGTTCCCCGATTTTGGTCAAGGATTAGCACTAATAGCTATGGGGATATCATTTGCTTTTGTTGAGAAGATTAGGAGAGGGGTAGAAAGACTACTAGGCTTTTCTGGAAAGAAAGTAGGGGGCTTGTTAATCCTAGCAGGATCCTTCGCAACGATATTTGGCATATTCTTCGGCGAGTTCTTTCTCACTGAGCTTTATCCGCCTCTAATACCAGAACTCCACGAACATTGGATAAAACATATGTCCAGCATAAAATGGGTAATTAAGATAGCTCTGTTGATAGGCATCATAGAGATGTTCCTAGCAATGCTATTATTTATATATAAAAACATCAAACATAAGCATTTTCTAGAAGCGATACTGGGCGAATGGGCACTACCAGGGTTTTTGATGTACATTGGATTGCTTTCTCTTGGTTTTCACTTCATAGGTATAACTCTGCTAAGACCTATACGTATCCCTCTGCTAAATGTCGAGATAAGTTTAATATTTGAAGAGTATGGCATGGCCGTGTTAGACCTAGGAAATCCTACCAAAAGCTGGCCTCTATACGCATTCATAGGGGGGATAGCACTTCTCCTCCTAGGCGGACTTATTGAAGGGAATGTCGGAGAAAAATTTGTAGCACTTATTGAGATGCCCATCTCAATGTTATCGAATACTCTCTCGTTCTCGCGATTAGCTGGATTTCTAATAGGCCATGCCGCGTTTACACTTGTTTTAGAAAAATTTGCTATCATGGGATCTATAGCGTTTGGACTAGGTCTGATACTATTAAATGTGCTAGTTATACTCCTCGAAGGTCTTGTCGTAAGCCTACAATCTCTCAGGCTTCTATTGTACGAGTTCTCCACCAAGTGGTACCTAGGCGAAGGAAGGGCTTTTAACCCCTTCAGGCTATAGCGTCAGTGTGTAGAATGGTGAATCAAGGGAACATTCAGCGGAGATATAGAAGGGCAAATATTAGAAAGATAATAATATATTTTCTTTCGTTAGTATCAATACAGGTGCTTGCAATAGCATCAGTAGTTCTGTTTAACATAAAAGAAAACATATTTCTTCTTTTCATCTTAGGCATTTTTATCGCTACAATCCTACCAATACTTCTAGCAATCATAATTTTTGGATGGAGACCAGGGAGTTGATTTGGGCTCGGAGTATGTGCTTCCAACGAAGATTAATCTTATTGAATTGAAGAATAAGTATAAGTTGATACGATTTGCCAAGCGGATATTGGAGCGCAAAAGAGATTTTCTACGTGAAGCTGTTAAAAGTGCTATTCTTTCTCTTATAGATGTTATTCTCTTTTTAAGGGAGGAGCTTCTGGAGTTCTTAGAGTTTTCATATGCAACATACATAAAGTATAAGGAAGTTATGAATGCATATGCACTGTTGTCAACAGAAAAAATCAAAGTATTAATAAAACCTGTAGCAAAGGGCGGTGTTTCGGTGCCAGAATTTGAAATAGTTGAGGGAAGAGCGGATAAAAAGGCTTACCCAGAGGGGGTAAGAGCCATAATAGAGAAATTTAGAGAATCTCTGCCAGATATGCTTAAACTTGTTGAGATCTTGGTGGAGCTAGAAATTTTACTTAGGGAAATTGAGGTTGCGAACAGGATAGTTAATACGCTTGAGAAGGTTGTGATTCCAACGCTTGAAGAGAAGATAAGCTATATAAATGTCATGTTGTCCGAGATGATGATTTCCGAGTTGTCATCTCTGCGAGTTGTTATATCACAGGTAGAGGGCGAGAAAGAATGACTGTAAAAGATTTAAGCTATATAGTCGTAAGAATGCATGCTCTTAAAACGTACTTAATAGACCCTGCCTACCTGAAAAATTATATTGTTAATGCTACTTCGCTGGAAGAATTAGCTAGCTATTTATATGGTACGTATTATCGCGAGAAATTAGCTAGACTTGAAAAAAAAGTTACGAAAAACACCATAATGGATGTTATCCGTAGTGTTTTTGAGGAGAGATGCAGGATGCTTATATCCTCTTTGCCATACCCATATAGTGAATTTGTTCAGAATTATGTCCTTAGGTTTGACATTAAAAGCTTGGTTAGGATTTTAGCGGAGAAGTATAAGGAAATACCCCACGAACCGATAGAAAGCTATAGATATGAATTCTCAGTGCTAGACTATGCATCTTTACTGAAAGCAAGAAGTATCGAGGAGCTCTTGAAGATTTTGCCTTCCTCGTTTTTTGGCGATGTATCGAAACTAGCATTAGAGCTTTGGGAAAGATATAAAAGCCTTTATGCTGTGGAACTAGTTTTGTGGAGTACCTACTATAGGAAGCTCATAAGATTCCTTAGAGAGTTACCGAGTGAAGAAGCAGAGTTTGTGTGGAGATGTCTTGGGGTTGAGGTAGACCTAATGAATATCTCTATAGTTCTTGGGCCTATGAAATATGGGTTCTCAGTTGATTACCTAGATCGGATGCTCATCGAGAAATCCTATAGAGTCATGGTATCAGAGCTTAGAAAAATATATGGGCTTGAGCCACGCTTAGCAACGAGAGTAGTCCCAGAAGTATATCGTGAAGTCGTAGAACAGTATCTGATTGGTGCTGATTTCTATGCTAAGACTCTGGGAGAACGTATAATTATGAAGGAAGTTCTTAGTATACTGCCAAGAGATCCTATCGGATTTGGATATGTGTTCGGTATACTCAAACTATTTGAGTTTGAATTCGAGAATCTACGGGTTGTCGTGGAAAGCATAGTTAAGGGGCTCAGAAAGGATATGATCCAGCGGATGGTCATAATATAGCAAATTTTTGCTTACGTGCCAACCCCATGCACAACTTTCCACTTCTTGGACGAATTTGGATATTTGGTTGTTCTTCATGAGGAGAAATCTCGAAACATGGAGAACTGTCGGAAGAATAGCGAGGGACATTCTTAATGTTGGGACAAAACTTGTAAAGCCTGGAGCTAAGATATTTGAGATATGCGAGAAAATAGAGAACATTACTAGGGATATGGGTTATAACCCAGCGTTCCCAGTGAATATAGGCATAAATAGCGTTGCTGCTCACTATACAGCAGTGCCCTATGATCCCTCTAGGATCCCGAATGTTGCATTAGTTAAATTGGATATAGGTGTTCTGTCGGCAGACGGCGCGATAGCTGATACTGCGATCACTATACCGATAAATGTTAACAAGAAACTGAAGTTGTTGGTTGAGGCTACAAGATGCGCACTTGAAAAAGCGATAGATGCGATAAAAGATGGTATCAGAGTCGGAGAGATAGGTTCCATCATATGGAAAACCGCTCATAGCGAGGGGTTTGGTGTGTTAGAGGATCTCGGCGGACACACATTAAGTGAGTGGAAGCTTCATGGAGGAATAACAATACCCAATGTCCCTCGAAGGTTTACCCCAAAGTTGAGAGCGGGTATGATAGTTGCAATAGAACCATTTCTTGTTGCCTCGTCGGAAGACAGTCATACAAAACTGAATATGGCACAGATAAACATATACTCGATAAAAAATCCCTATGATGATAGGGTATTAGAACTCCTATATCGTAGATTTAGGAGCCTGCCATTCGCACTTAGATGGCTTGAGAGAGCAAAAACAGACAAAAGATTTTATAGCTCTATGCACGGATATTTGATGAGGCGATACATGGAGGGAAAAGTGATAGTATATCCAACACTAATCGAAGCCCATAATAACTGGGTTGCCCAATTTGAACATACGGTTCTCGTAAAAACGAATTCTGCAGAAATATTGACTGGCGAATAAAAATTGTTTAGCAACATAACTAAATAGGAATCCACATTCAGCAACAACTACATGGTAGTTATTAACTATTTTTTAGTTACTAAATGGGGAAAAGCTACTAGTCTAAAATTCGGTGAAAGTTTTGTCTGGAAATGTCTTCTCGTTAGCAACGATACTCGAGGAGTTAGCCTCAGAGGCGGGGATTGATTGCATATTCTTTGCCCTGGATCCCATATCACTCAAAATAGCATCCCAGATAACGCTTCGGAGGATAAGAAAAAAGTTTATTAAGTCCTTAGAGGAGTTCTTAAAGGAGTGGATTAAGGATCCCAGAAAAGCGATTATCTTACTTTCACCAGAGAGAGAAGAAATCAGAAAAGTTCTTATCCAACTAGAGGGCTGTCTCCCCATTTTATTGCGAAATGAGGCTAGCTGTGTGTTCATAATATTGGCTAAGGAAAGAAATGTTATGAAAGAGATACTGAGTTTTTCCTTTGAATCCAGCATTGAGTTTGTAATCCCTCCAGATCTCAGTTCTCTAGTGAAATTTCTTTTTAGTTTTGTGGAAGCTAAGAGGTGTGGTGTTATTGTATGTGAGCCCATGCTTATAGAGGAGGGTCACATAGGTTTTTCTTATGGTTTAAGAACCTCGGAAGCTATAGGCGTAGAGTCATCAGCAACCGAGATAGGGCATGGCCCTGTCGCTATTCTAACTCTTGGGGCGATGTTTAGATTCGCTGCAAACATTATTTTTGAGCAAGGGATGCTTAGTGATGTAAAACTTATAGGCTTTCTAAAGCTTGGCTCATTCGTAAGAGAGAACTTAGTGTCAATACTTAGGAGATATAGATATGTCATCATTATGGACTACACAGGAACTATTATTCCAATAGCGAGTTCGATTGCATATAATCTTGTATCTCGGAGTGAGATTGAGTGGGTGCCAGAAATTGTTGATCTGCTAGGGGATTTGGGTTCAGAAGAGGCTATGGATCTCATGGGGGTCACAAATATGCTGAGAGGCTTTCTAGGCCGCGGCCCCAGAACGCAGTCTGAGAATATCATAAAGATGCGCAATGAAATAATATTCTTGCTGTCTGAACATACCGAAAGTTTTATTGATTATATGAATAGCCAGACAGATTTTGAGGTATTATGTGTTAAACCATTTATCTCGAATAATTCCGGGATCAGAAGGATAAGAATTCATGAGTTGATGCGTCTTCCTTTAATCGGCAAAGATCTTATTGTCGTCACACACATATCCTATCTAATCCGCTTTTTTGATTCTTTCAGACCTCTGATTGAGCTGAAGGATGGTCGGTCGACTGTTATTGTGGTAGATACTACGTTTGTTGAAAGAAGTCTCCTAGATAAGCTATTGGGTATCCTAGACAACATGTTGATGGGTCTTAAAGAAAGGATTTCTATTCTAAATCTCAAGGAAGATAGTTTTGAGGATATCGTAAATAAGCTTAAAAAAACAGGGAAGGTCATTGTCTTAGCGTAGGTGTTTCTGAATGGAGCTGACCCTATGCATAGTCTCTGATGAGGATGTTTGGATGTCTCTGTACAGTATTCTAGTAAGATTGTTGTCAGCGTCCAAGCTTAGGGGAACTGTAAGAAAAGTAGTATTTGAGTCGAATGATGTTGTGGTTCCTCTATATGTACTGAATATCGGGGGCCACATAGAGAGGTATTGTATCGAACCTAATAGTGTCGACGTAATCTTTATTTTTTCTAGCAATATTGCCAGAGAAGTTGTTGAAAGTCTTCAAACAGTTATTAAAGATGAGGGTAAGATATTTGTTTCTGATGAGATATTCGCTGGTGGTAATTTAGAGGATGTTAAGCAGGAGTCTCAAACTATATGTGCCATAGCATATTTTCTATATATACTCTCAAAATATTTGTCTCTAAGCAAGAGGTTTGTTGTTAAGGTGCTGAAATCCATTAGCAATGAAAATATCAATGAACTTATTGAAAAATATCGTTTGGTGAGTAGAAATGAGAGGGTCTAAGGGTCCACGATCTGGAACAAGGCAATTGCTTTCGAAAGGTCCTAAAGAGCGTGGTCTTCCTCCTCTATCAGTTATACTATACGATTATAAAATCGGGGAAAGGGTCGTAATAAAAATAGATTCCTCGGTGCATAAAGGTATGCCTTTTAAGAGATTTCATGGCAAGGTTGGAACGATAATTGAGAAGAGAGGCAGAGCGTATGTCATTTTAGTTAGGGATGGAGGGAAATATAAGAAAGTAATTGCTAGGCCGGAGCACATCCGTCCAGCAGATACAAAATTGCCAACTAAGAGCTAATCCCTTACTTTCCATATACTCTCCTTTTCAGACAAACGAACAGTGTCACATGGGTATTACCAAGTTTTTAATATCTATCCAGATAAAGAAAAATTAGGCTATTCCTCATCCTGCTGGGGTGTTGATATGAGCCATAAATATTTAATCTTGCAAGGAACTACGAAACTCGATCTTGTCTCAAAGTATGAAATTTGTAGATGTCCTGATGGTAAAGGCCGTTTACTGTATGATTATCGCAAAAAAGATTTTGTACGGGAAGGTAAATGTAAATTGTTTTTGTTGTGCACAATCGTACATACAGTTACTTTTGAGCAGAAATTGAAGAGGGGAGAAATTTTCGTTAGCTTCTACTAATTAGACGCCTCATCATCAGCTTTTTTTCTTATTAATGAAGGAATCTAACTTAGCTTGCTGTGTTTTCCTTAGGGTTCTCCAGCTTCTTCTTATAATCTCCGGTTTCACTTTAAGAATCAGAGGTAGTGCTTCTCGTGTTTTAGGGTCTGATGGGTATCCGCTTCCGAAGTCGATACCAATATCCCTTTTTAGATCCTCAATTGCTCTATCGCGGAGAACCTTAGCTATTATTGAGGCTGCAGACACAATCGGATATTTTTTGTCAGCTTGTTTTTCGATTATTAGTTGTGGTAAGGGTTCTCTATATAGATAGTGTAGGACTTTCTTTCTGAAATCCTCTGATGAGGATGGTGCGTCTATATATGCAACCTCAATATTCGGTATCGATGTGAGGAACATAGATACTATTTTTGCCTCGAGATAATTATATTTCTTCTGATAAACCCATTCATCAATTATACGAGGGGGGATATAGGCGGCAAATACCAATGCTGAAAGCTCTACTATTTTCCCAAAGAGCTTCTCTCTTTCTTCCCTTGTAAGCAATTTGGAATCCTTTATTCCTAATTCCATAAAAGCCTTATCTATCTGACTATCCTTTGGTGCGGCGACGCATGCCATTACCATTGGTCCCAGAACCGGGCCTCGTCCCGCCTCATCTATTCCTACGATCAGCGGCAGGTTTATTTCCTTTCTCGTTATTGTTATGAATTCGATTTTCTTTTCCATGTCGATCGGCATCAATAATATTCTTCCGAGTTGTTGAGATGCTTTTTGCTACTTACTATGTTTTCAGCAAATAGCGAAGTTTTCTTTTTGCGACTAAAAGCTGAAGACTAGATACTCTCTTTCCTAGATACTCTTCGAGTCTCTTATCTAAATTTAGCTTGATGTTGGAGTCTTCAATACGAATTATTCTATCAGCAGCCAGAGATTCTATTATCTCCTCCGAAACATATTGGAGAGCCTCTTCGATGGGTATACTGTCATTAGAAAGGAGTGCATAGATTAGGTTAAGGATATCGCTTCCATAACCTTTAATCTGAGCTGCTATCGTGGAAATCGCATAGTTAAATCTTTCCTCAGCAGTTAATCTTCGGGGAGGAGCTGGTCTTTGGGGCGCAATTACTTGCTTGGTTTGGTTTGCTGCTGCCCGCGTCTCTGTTTGGGTGGGGGGCGGAGTTGATGGTCTGGGTATAGTAGGTTGTGCAGGTTTTTGTTCAGGAGGGAGTACTTTTTCAGCTGGTTTTGGTTCTTTCTTTCGTACTATACGTTTTTTAAGTTCAAGTATTAGTTTTCTTGTTTTTATAGCTACCTCCTTTATCTCCTTTTCTAATGCTTCAACATCAACTCCTTCACCCTTCAGCTCAGATGATTGTCGGGGACGTATTCTAACCATAAGTGGTATTGTGAATGATGGCGCCCTGATGAAGCACTCTCCTGGCTGAGTTTTGGTTAGGATCTCCGCAAGGCTCTTAGGTATGCCAAAGAGCTGTGTAAGACGAGAAATATCTCTTCTCTGCATCTTGAGTGCGATTACTGTAGAACAGTTAATTATGATTTCATCACTAAGATCTCTCGGAGATTGTGTTGCTAGTATCAACCATACACCCATTTTTCTTCCTTCGCGTGCTACTCGGATAAGTATCTCTCGGACGGGATCATTTTTTCCCTTAGCGGGTGCGAATAGATGTGCCTCGTCCACAATGAGTATGATATTTTGCTTAAGAGTACCCCTCTTTTTTGCTTCGAAAACTTGGCGTACTATATCAGCAACAAAAAATCTTATCCCTAAATCACCGAGAGGTGTCCCCACTAAGCGGAAGATTGTCACTTTGCCTGGGACACAGAACTCTCTAGGTACTATATAATCCTCAGCGAGAAATCCACTATCTCTCAAAGACCCTATTCTGCTGATGAGCGCCTGCCGTGTCTGGAAGTGTAGGTCGCTTATACTAACTAGATGAAACAGATCGTCTATGTGCATTTCTGTTCGATCGCCCATCAGTTGTTTTAATTGAAATGCGAGCCTAAGTTCCTTCATGGAGAATATAAACATGAGCCTATCTGGGGTTAAGTGCGGGCTCAGGTGTGGGGGATTATTTTCCCAATCGAAAATTAATATATGTTCTTTGAAGCCAGTCGGCTCTAAACCGAATTCCTTTAGGGCTTCTACTTGCCTTTTATTTCTATTCTCGGCGATAAGACCTGAATATTCATCGTGCACATCAAATATTAGGATTGATGTGTCTTTGCGTCTAATATTTCTCTTAATAAGTTCTTCTATGAAGACGCTAAGCGTATATGATTTTCCCCCTCCTGTGGTTGCGCTAACTAGGACATGGACACGCAGATCTTTTGGATTATAGTATACTGGTACAAAATCAGGGTGGGTCAATATTTTCCCTATATAGAGACCCTCCTCCTTAGACGTTCTAGTAATCACATTACTTAGAAAATCGCCAGTTGGGTTATATACTTCATATCCAGCTCGTACCGGCTTAGTATTTTGGACTAATTGTCGCTCTTTAATCTCACCCAAAATTTCGCAACGTGCCAGCGTCTCAGTCATCCTGGTTTCTAGATCTACAACTCGGGCTAATAAGATGCGGTTGTCTCCGACGACTACAAGGAATTGGCCCTTCTGAATAGTCTTATTTTTTTCAACTTGCATTGAGAATTCAGAAACTCCTGCTCTGCCAAATATTGATCCGACTTTATCTCGTACAATACCCTCAAGATTCAACTTATGACTCCCCCTTAAAGTGTCTACATAATCGAAATTCAATAATTCCAATCGAGACAAATTCCTATACTCATAAAATAATTTTATATGGTCTGATATGCGAATAAAAGCATATGGAATAATTTCTGGGGGTTACCTTTGGTTGTAATCGCGATCTGTGGTACACCCGGCACGGGCAAATCCGAATTGGCAAAACTATTTGGCAAAAATGGCTTTTGTGTTATCCATCTAAGCCGCTTTGTAATTGAAAATATGCTTTATCAAGGCTACGATAAGAGGCGAGGAGCATATATAATTGATGAAGAAAGGCTCGTTGGGAAGCTTAAAGACATCCTTAGCAAATATAAGGATGTTGTTATAGAGGGTGTTGGGGCAGAAGCTATACCGAGTAAGCTAGTAGATATCTGCATAGTTCTTACATGCGAACCATTTATGCTCGAGAGAAGACTCACAGAGCGTGGATTTCCATATGAGAAAATTCAGGAAAATCTTGAGGCGGAAAGATTTGGAATAATATTAGGCGAAGCAATAAGTAATTATGGTAGGTCCAAGGTTATGGTATTTGATACAACATATACGTCTATCGAGGAATTATATCGAGTGGTTGTTGATGAACTCAGAAGGAGAGGCATTAAGATACGGAACACCCCCTAAAATCATTATTTTCGTCTCACCACGCGAGGAGGCTAATAAGTATCTAGAAAGGTTAAAAAGAATTCTTACAGAGCGAGGCTGGGAAATTCTTCAGATAGTAAGATTAGGGAAAAATGTCGATAAGGGATCCTTGATGGTATGCGACTTTGTTCTGACTTTAGGGGGCGATGGAACAATACTTTATGCGTCCAGAGAAGTGAGCAAGTATGGGAAACCGATATTAGGCATAAATCTTGGCAGAGTGGGGTTGCTCACAGAGCTCTCCCCAGAAGAATTTTTGGAGAAAATAGACGGGATTGAAAGAGGAGAGTTCAGAGTAGTCGAAACAATGAAGATCATAGCTAGGGTTTCTAATGAGATGCTTCAACCAGTTCTTAATGAGTATGTTCTAATGACGAGTAAACCAGGTAAGATCATAGGACTGCAGATATTTGTCGACGAAGAGTTTATAGCAAAGGTTCTATGTGATGGTCTAATAGTATCTACACCGATAGGTAGCACATCTTATGCATTATCAGCTGGGGGACCGGTGGTCAGCGACCAGATAGAAGCAATGATTATAGTTCCGATAGCCCCTTTGTATAGGGCTATGTATCCGCTCTTGGTACCATCAAGATCTATCATCAAAGTAAAGATTGAGACTGGGTGGGCGGATGCATGGCTTATAGCTGATGGTAATATTATCAGGAAAGTCAAGAAGGGCTGTGAGGTGGTGTTTAAGAGAGCGGATGAGAAGGCAAGATTTATCAGGGTTCGGCATTCGCTAAGTCGAATTAGGAAAGTTATGAGCCTCGTTGGTCTCAATGTAAGAGGTAAACCATAGTGATGCGCTTATCAGATCTAGGTGAGAGAAAGCTTCTAAAGGAAATAGTCTTCAAGTATCTTGAATCACCTGATTTTGAAGATGAGGACGCGGCGATTTTAAGGTTTGGAAATGAATTTTTTGTAATAAATGTTGATACTCTCGTGGAAAGTACGGATATGCCCAGAGGGATGACCTATTATGACGTGGGCTGGAAATCTGTCATGATGGCGGTAAGTGATATTGTAGCGAAGGGAGCTATGCCGAAGGGAGTTCTCGTATCTATAACCGCATCCAAAAACCTTGATGTGTCAGCATTTGAATATATCCTCAGAGGGATTAGAGCCGCATGTGATTTCCTAGGCTGTTGGTATGTCGGAGGTGACCTCGGAGCTGGGAAGGATCTCGTTGTGTCTGTAGTTTGTTTTGGCTTCACAAAAAAAGTTATTAGACGCAGCACCGCGAAAGTGGGGGATTCCGTGTGGGTAACAGATCTATTTGGTATAAGCGGTTTAGCTCTCCATTATTTACTACGCGATGGCATACCCATAGAAAATATAGATAATATCTTACAGAACTTCTTTAGGCCACGAATTGATATTAAGTACGCCTTGGCATTACAATCTTTGGCGACGGCGAGCATGGACTCGTCGGACGGTCTAGCAGTAACACTTAATGATATCGCATCTGCAAGTAATGTTGCCATAAATCTTCATAAAATTCCTATTTCGCCACTAGCCATAGATTATGCAAATAGAAATGATTTGGATCCGATGGATTTGGCTTTATTTGCTGGTGAGGAGTTTATCATTGTTTTTTCATCCGATCGGCCAGACAGCGAGATATTTGAAGTGTTCGAAAAGTTAGGCTTGAGGAAACCAATCAAAATCGGTGAAGTTGTGGAGGGAAGAGGTGTATTTTTTGAAGAAAAGAAAATTCCAAGGAAAGGCTGGGAGCACTTCTCGAAGGAGTAGGAGGGTAATTCTCTTAGATTCATCGATTCTCATGTACGCAGTAAAAGGAAAAAAGAAGCTTCCAATAAATATTGAGGAAGCATTAAGAGAAGTATCCGAAGGGGCTGAACTCGCTGTCCTTGATACTACGATAAATGAACTTCAGTTCCTCAAAGAAAAAGCTAAAGGAAAAACACGTATAGCAGCTGATTTCGCCCTAGAATTTATAGATAGACTAAATATAAGAATTATCCATGTTAGTAGTAGGATAATAGAGGATGTCTCGAGAGAACTCCGAAGAGGAAAAGCTAAAGATTTTCATGATGAGATTCTCATAAGAGCAGCAAAAAAACTGAATGCCGCTGTTGCTACGGTAGATTTCGGCCTAGTTAAAAAATTAAGAAAAAACAACGTTACATGTTATTTTCTCTCTGGCCGCAATTGGATCATGATTTCTGGATACTTCGACTAGAAGCTTTGTTCTGTTCTAATTCGAGGAATTTCCTCATTTCTCTTAGAAAATCTCTTATGGCGACACGGATAGCTTCGCTTCTATTGGGATACCAACCCCTCGCAACGAGCTCGTCAAGAGCCTCGATAAACTTTTGAGGGACATGGAGGGTAATCAGTTTCATGTTTGATGTCTGGACCTGGATACTCATGACTATCACCGAAATAGCTATATCGGGGTATTACATATAAAGCGTGATATTGAGCTATGCATATGGGCTTATTATTGTCATATTAGTAGGGTATTACCTAAAATTCGAATCGATGAATAGCGATTCGGGTAATCGATGATGTTACAAAAAAATCGATTAAAAACGGACAGCAGATTATTGAAAGTAGTATGTGTAGTGAATTGGCAACAATTTTTTGACATTATGGAGGAACTAGAAAGAGAGGGGGTCATGATTCAAGCTATTCCATGTGACTTAGTAGTCTGCGATGAAATTCTAGACTTTGTCCTAGATTTAGTTATAGAGATGTTTAATTCTGGAAAAAATATAGCGAAGAAGATATATATGGAGTATATCCTTAGATTTCTCGCCAAAACCCAGATAAGGGAAGTAATTAGCATAATGGAAAAAATCCCAGCTCGAGCATATTGTCTTATAGTCTATTCACGAAGTAATAGAGCATCAGTAGTTTATGAAGACCTATTAGGCAAGGGTATTATAAAGGAAGTCCCCATTAAGTTGTGCAAAACAAATATTGACAGAGTCGTAGAGGTCTATGAGCTAGATAAGGATAGGTTAGCTCTTCAAGCAAAATTCAGGAATCAATCATTCGAAGAAATATTATGCAAGGCAATTCTAGAAAAAATTTCCCTTAGCCTTATATCAAAATAGAAGATGATAAGATAATACTAATAATAAAGCTTTCCATACCCAACAAGACGAAATTCTCTCTCAATTTCTCTTAATATTGCGACTCTCTCTCCCTTTGGCATCGCTATAGGTCGCGCTAGTACAATCTCGGCTTCATCGTCGTGTGTTGAGTCGACTACGCCTAGAGCCGTTGTGGTACCTATATTCAAGAGTATTTCCTCATTTTTTCTAAGTGGATAATTTTTCATCTCAACTTTTGTACCTATTATCTTGTCGAACATGTATATCTCTTTGACTATGATTTTATCGACAATCTCTGGCAGATCTGCTGGGCGACCAGCTATATTTCCAACCAACCCATCCGACTTTGTAAGAGCTGGGTCGAGGTTAGTGGCAATTCCCACGAGTATATGGGGCTTAGCTTTTTCTAGTGGTTGCCCTGCATCACTACGTATGCTTGTTATTTCGGATACCAGTGGTATCACCTCGTTATTTTCAGTGATGACTCCTGGCCGGATTTCTATCTCATCGCCTACTTTCAACTCTCCACTTTTAAGCGCCCCTCCGATGACCCCTCCAATAAGTTTATCTATGGGCGTTCCTGGTTTATTTGGATCGAAGGATCTCGCGATGTACATTAGAGAGGGGCCACCTGTATCCTTCTTTAATGGTGGAAAGTATTCCAAAATGGCGGCTAGAACTAGGTCTATATTTATCTTTTGTGCCGCGCTCACAGGTATTATTGGTGGTATACCATAATTTGTTTCTTTCTCAAAGAACTCTACGATCTCCCTGTAGTTTTCTATTAGCCTTTTTTCGTCCACAAGTTCTATCTTATTTTGAGCAACTATTATTCTGTCCACCCCCATAGCCTCCAACGCTGCGACATGCTCTCGTGTCTGAGGCATTGGGCATGGTTCATTAGCAGCTATAACAACAAGTCCATAGTCAATTATCGAAGCTCCAGAGAGCATTGTTGATAGCAAAATTTCATGTCCAGGATGGTCAAGGATAGAGTAGCACCGGATATGATGTCGGCTTGTTCTTGATGGACATTTCTTACTAGCGTTTGAGGTAAGTGTGACTATGTCATCCCCCCTGCAACACGAGTAAATATCTAAGTGTGTGTATCCAAGAAATATTGTTATTCCACGTAGAATCTCCTCGCTGTGGGTTGAAGGGAATTTCCCTGTCAATGCCTCAGCGAGTGTGCTCTTTCCGTGATCTACATGCCCAGCTGTTCCTATGATAGCCACAGATTCGTGGTTTTTAGGCTCTTTTGGAAAGTCCTTTACCATGGGGATTTCGATGTCAAGAGATTCGAGGATTTTATCAAATAGTGGCATAATTTCTTTCGTTTTACCCATTACCATATCACCACAAACTTAAGAACTTAAATTAAATCCCTTTAATTATATCGCGATTCATTCCTCTCCAAAGCTTCATGTTGATTGACTCATTATAAACTTCCTGAACATTTCTAAGAGGAAAGCATCGTGATGGTATATGACTAAATATCAGCTAAGAAAAGTACTTGTGTTGGGCCCCGCAAATGCGGGGAAGACATCCATAGCTAAGTTTATCTCAACAATTAATAAGCAATATGCATTAAAAGTCTCCCCATCAACATCTGTTGAAAAATTTAGGCTCTCAATTTTTTCGTTTCGAATAAATGTATTTGTAACTCCTGGTCAAAAACGTTTTCAGAGTAAAAATCTTGAGTACCTAAGTAGGATCCTCGACCCTAGCACAATAGTTTTGTATGTCATAGATGCCTCGGAAAGACACAAAATAAGGGATTACTTGGAGGAGTTCGTAGAAATCTTACGTAGGATTAATAAGATTTTTTCCAGTCACTTTCCAAATGACAAGATCGATGTTGTTTTTCTTGCGCACAAACAAGATTTAGTTGGAGCTATTAGTGTTCGGAGTATACTGAGCAAAGGTGTTAGAAAAAAGATAGCTAGACTCTTCCCTCAAATAAATCTGCGTAGATATGATACTAGTATCTATATGCCATCGTCTCTGCTAAGAATGTTTCGCGACACAATACTCTCAAAAATAATTCCAGTTGATTCTATAGAGGCATTGATAGCTCGACTGAGGGACTACGCGAAGGCAGAAACAGTGACTTTGGGAGACGAGATGGGTCTGCCTATAATCTTCGAGGGCGATCTAAATATGGCATCATGGTCGTCATCATTCGCAGCGAGAATCATTGAATCCCTAGAACGTGAGAGGGAGCTATCGGTGGATTTGGTAGAGGAGGCCAATAAGAAACTATTTAAAGGGAACAGTGATTTTCGAATATGCCTAAGACTAGTACTAGGGCAAAGAGAGATAGCCGTATACATATACAATAAGGATTGTCGAGCAGTAAGCCTAATATTGGTTGGCCCACAAAACGTATCAGAGGCTACAAATGATTACATGCTAGAAATTACCGAAAGACTATTCTTCAAGATCCATCAGGGGCGGTATTCATATGTCGATTCTTAGACATATAGAGAAGTTCAACTCAAGGATATTATGCTTTGTTGGGTTCGCTGAATTCGACGAGGTAGAAGGGCCTGTCGTCTCGAAGATAGTACCAGAGAGTTTCCCACTAGACCTAGAGATGAATTATGTTATCGCCGATCATGCACTATATCCCAATAGCAAAGCAATCTATGAGGTACGATCTCTACTAATATTTGCGTATCCCTTTACAATAGAACATGAAGCCTTACCGCGAAAAACCAAAAAAGTCGCCGTGATAGTAGCATTTAGCAAAAAGGCAGATCGCGATATCATACTGAGGATAATATCAGACCTGGAACCTAAGATAGAACTAACAATTACCGAATTTCTATCGAGCATAGAACCGCCTGTTGATAGCCAAGCAGAAAAACTTGTAAAAACTATCTATCTGGCTGCAAAGAAAAGAATAAAGAACATTCTGCTTAACAGATTTAGTGAGTCAGGATCCCAGATTAGCGCTAAAAACCTAGATGAAATTTTGGAAAATTCGGCTATAATCGATTTAGCATTTAATGTTGTCTTAACAAAGAACCAGCGAATCATCGATGATTTCATGGAGGATCCAGAAAATTATCTCGTTGTATGGATAAATACAAAAAAGATTGCTATCATAAATAAATATATACTTCGAGAATATAATTCATATAGACTGGAAGAAATCCTTAGAGTTCTAGAGACCCAAATATACAAGTATAATTAAAAACCTCCTAAAGGTGGTAGTCTATATAAAGAAGCTGTATATTAATAAGCTAGCTATAAAACGTACTGTAGTACGTCAGTCATTCCTTTTTTAAAACAAATATCATGGTAGTTTAGTGTTATGGCAAATCTTTTGGTGTTTTATGCTTGAAGAGGTGTATGTTGTGTTTCAGAACTACACTAGAATCCTGACGGTTAAGGTGTCGAAGCAGCTGATTCAGCTTATAGATTATATAGTCTATGAACTGGGACTATATAGTTCCCGTTCGGAATTTATTCGGGAGGCTATTAGGCAACATATTCAAAGGATTCTGGAAAATAATAAGAAGCTGCTGGAGGAAGCCTCAGATAAGAAGCCGCTTAAAAAGCTCCTTAACGAAATACTATCATCCCCCTAAATTTTTTATTTCTTCTCCAAAAATGGATTTCCATAAGTAGCCAAATAGCAAAAGTTATATTATGTCCCTACAACTTTAATAATATGTTAATTAGAAGGAAAATCTATCTGCCGGGGTTGCCGAGCTGGTACGGCGTCGGACTCGAGATCCGATGGCGTTTGCGCCTCGCGGGTTCAAGTCCCGCCCCCGGCACTATCTCCTTAAAGCGGGGGTTCCGGAGTGGACAAACGGGCAAGGTTCAGGACCTTGTGGCGGATGCCTTCGCGGGTTCGAATCCCGCCCCCCGCATATAGCTTCTATCTTCAATGATTTTTTTCTTCATGTCTTCTACCTATTTACAAAATTATTTGTGTGATAGTAGGATGGACTTTGAATATATGGTTTATCCAGATGCAAGGTTGTCCTTTCTTTTTCCAGCAGAGTTAAAAGCGGTTATAAGTAGTTACTCAGAGAATTTTATCCTTAGGAAAGTGAATGGAGATGCTGTCATTATAGAATCTAATAGAGATCTCTCTGAAGCTTTTCTTCGTCTTGCCTCAGCAAAACAAGTTTTTCTAATGCTTAAGGATTTTTCCCAAATACATGAGTTACTGTTGCGGAAGTTTAGATCGAGAATTGGATACTACATTCCGTTTACAATCTCTATATTAAATTTCAATGAGAATCCGTCAAAAGCTGGCGAAGTAATTCGGGAAATAAAAGAATTTTCTCCATGGATAAGAATCTCCCTAATCGCTCCACAACTGGAACTAAGATTATTCGATGATAGTATCGGAGTTAGAATGCCGGTTGGACGTGATATTATTCTCGATAGAGATCCAAAGTACAGACCCTATGCCCCGCCCACGGCGATGGAGAGCTTGCTATCCAGAGCGCTTGTGAACTTAACAAGGCTTACACCTGGTCATATATTTCTAGATCCATTCTGTGGAACCGGTTCAATAGCCTTAGAAGCTGCGGAGATGGGGCTACGTGTCATATGTATAGATATAAATCCAAGAATTGTTGAAGAAGCAAAAATGCTTATACAGGAATATTATGGGCACCGCAATGTAGATATCAGCGTCGGGGATGCAAGAAGCCTAGATTTAGAGGATGAATCTATTGATGGCATAGCAACAGACCCTCCCTACGGTATAAGTTCACCAACATACGGAACACCACTAAATCTTCTATACAGAGAATTCCTGTCTGAGGCTAATAGAGTTCTCAAACCCGATGCCTGTCTAGTTATCTGCCACACACCATCAATTCCTCTTGAAAAATATGCACTAGAAATGGGTTTTAGATATGAGTACTCATTTTCAATGAGAGTTCATTCTAGACTTACACGCTTAATATCTGTTCTAAGAGTCAGATAATCTCTGAAGAATAATCCTAGTCAGCCCAATAAGACTATGAATTTCGCGTCCAGTGAGGAAAGCTCTTCGCACAAAATTTCGCAGTATGCCTCTGTAGATCCTCTTCTTAGGTTCTGGCATGGATTGGAAAACAATATCCAGTATCTTGAATAGATTGCTGATAAGTATGTTTCTCTCTAAATGTGTTGCTGGTCTATATGGAAGTTCTCTAAAAGTTTTTAGAGATAGGGAGAGTTCGTAGGCACATATAGCCACAGCATGGGATAGGTTTAACGATGGATATTGAGGACTTGTTGGTATTGTGATTACTAAGTCGCACTTAGCTAAGTCTTCGTTCCTTAGACCGCTTTCTTCATTGCCAAAGAGGATTGCTATTCTTGAGTCTTGAGGGAAAACAGCATCTCTCAAACTATTTAATGGTATGGCAAGTCTAAGGGGGTTTTTCTCGCTTCCAACTCGGGCTGTTGTTCCAATAAGAAAATTTATTTTCTCTCTGTTCCTAAGCTCATCTATCGACCCATAAATTCTAGCATTTATGAGGATATCCCTAGCATGCATAGCTCTAGCAAAAGCTTTCTCATCGACTTTAGCGAATGGTTTAACGAGAACTAAGTTTTTGAACCCAAAATTTTTAATCGCTCGGGCGGATAGCCCAATGTTTCCTGAATATTTAGTTTCCACTAATACAAAATAAATGTTATCTGGATGTAGTGTATTTTCATTGTAATTATCCATATGGCACACCGGAGATGACGATATATGGTTAGCAGTGTGATAATACGATACATATTTAATGAATTAGGCATCCTATACGAAATCCCAGATTTATATTCTATAGTTCTCCAAGCCCTATGCAGAATTCCGAGAGGTAAGATAACCACATATAGGGACATTAGCAAGGCGCTGGGGGATACTATCGCGGCTAGAGCCATTGGATATATCATGAAGACGAATCCCTGCCCTGATCGATATCCATGCTATAAGGTTATAAGTTCTGATGGTAGCCTCGGGGGGTATAGCCTTGGTTCCGAAAGGAAATCGATGCTTCTCCAAAAGGAGGGTGTAAAGGTTATGGGGCAAAAGATAATTGATTTTGAGAAGCACCTAGTAGATATATCAGACCTCAGATTGCCCCCCGTCCTACTCTCTATGAGAAGGCTGCAAGAATTTATATCAGATAGGGTATCTTTAATTACCGAAAGAAAAAATATTCGCTTTGTAGTAACATTTGATTTGTCATTTGTAGATGGTCCCCTAGACATAGGGATTGGTGTAGGATGTGCTTTTGATGTTGATAACGAAGAGCTTTTAGGAGTAGGGATAAGTTTTGTTCCTGTTTTTATGCCTTATATACCTACGTACCTTGCCTTTAGGGAACTACCGGCAATCTTAGGCAGTCTATCAGCAGTTATCGAATATATCCCCCGAATCGATGCTATAATTCTAGATGGGCAGGGCATTCTCCATCCAAGGGGCCTAGGAATAGCATCACATGCGGGGGTGATCACGAATATTCCGTCAATTGGTGTGGCAAAAAGCATATTGGTTGGAAGAATCTCGGGGAAGTGGACATATAGAGGTGATTTAAAGTATGCGCCAGTAGTATACAATAATAAGGTACTTGGATTCCTAGTAATTAAGAACAAACATAAGATCGTAGTTTCTCCGGGACATAAATTCTCTGTTGATGATGCTCGTGATTTCGTCCTAAGCTTAGAGTGGCCAAGAAATGAGGCAGAGCCCCGCATAATAAGATTGCCTCACAAAATAGCATCGAGGATAAAAGAGTTTGTTAAAAAATATCCTAAGTTGCTAGAAAGTAGAAGTAAAGGGCAGAAATCACTAGACGATTTCTTCTTATAGCGAAGGCAGCCCACAAACCATTAATGTGTCTTTAAATTATGAGATAGAAAATATACAGTGTCTTAGGTCTAAGTCACCAAGGTATCTGACATGGGTGCCTACAAATACATACAGGAATTTTGGAGTAGCAAAAATTCAGAGGATTTTGAGAAACTTTTAAAAGAAAGACTAATCCAGTGGCGAAGAGAGCCTGCAGTAGTAAGGATAGAGAGGCCAACAAACCTGCCTAGGGCGCGAGCCTTAGGATGGAAACCAAAACAAGGGGTAATAATTGTCAGAGTTAGGATACGGAAAGGTGGCCAAAGAAAACCACGACCAAATAAGGGGCGAAAAAGCAAGAGGCTTGGGATAAAAGGCCATACAGTTGGTAAATCTCTTCAGTGGATAGCTGAGGAGCGCGCCGCGAGAAAATATAGAAATGCCGAAGTATTGAACTCATATTGGGTCGGCGAGGACGGCCAATATGTCTGGTTTGAGGTTATCCTAGTGGAAAGGGATAACCCCGTGATAAAAGCAGATGAAAACTTGAATTGGATAACTAGCAATAAGCATCGTGGAAGGGTCTTTAGAGGTTTGACGTCAGCTGGTAAGAAGGCAAGAGGTCTGAGAAACAAAGGTCACGGAGCTGAGAAAGTCCGACCTTCTCGTAGAGCTCGCCGTAAGAAGAAAGCGAGGAAGAAGAGTCCAACAAAAGTCAATTTTGTCTAATCACGACAAAGCTATTTGGTTAGTGTTTTGGTCTGAAACATAATGCCTAATTACGATGAACTTATTCCTTCTAACACTAAGTTTCTGATCACATGTCAACAACGTTATGAGCTGGACGCGGCCTCGGAAGTTTGGCATTGTTTATATGCGGTAGGATATGGCGAAGATATAGAGATATATTTTATAAGGAAACGAGATAGGACGATAGCGGGACTTATCGCGATTGTTTTTAATGGAGATCCGATAGAGGCTGTGCAGAAAATTCGCAACTATCTTTCTAAAAAGCCCTGGATTCTCAGATACACACATAAAATAATTCCTGTTGAGCTCGTGACATCTTCGCTGGAAACATTACTAGAATTTGTTTCTGAGAGAGCTAGGCTTCGAATATCTGATAAAGATACGTGGAGAATTACAGTCTCCAAGCATGCATCGAAGATATCGTCACGAAAAATGATTGAGCGTATTGCAACAATCATTAATCGTGGGAAGGTATCGTTAGAGAAGCCGCAATGGATAATAAACATCGAGATAATCAGAAACACATTTTTAGTTGCAGTAGTAAAACCAGAGTGGATAATCCGCAAGAAAGAATTTGCTGAGATTATCCGAAGAAAAAAACCACTAGACTATCTTTAGCTAAAATAGAGATAAGCATAAAAACTATATGGTTTCGCCGAGGGCGATTTGAAGAGATAACTTTAATCTTGATTTTCTACTAGTCAAATCCTCATATATCTTGATGTATCCCAAGGCTTTCTCCGGGTAGCCAAGCAGATAGCTTGTGATTGCTAGGTTTATCAACACACTTACTAGATTATATCTCTCCCTTAAGAGAAGTAGTAATGCGTCATAAGCTAAATCTACGCAGCCCACCTCAATGAGAATGTCAACAAAGTACGCTAAAAGGTCCAGATTTCTTTTGAAGAACCTTATTGCTTTCTTTCCAAAATCTGTATTGAATATACTTAGGCATCCAATCAAATAAACATTCTTAGCAAATTCGAGCCCCAACTCCTGTTTTGAGGGATCCTTGAGAAGACAATTGATAATTTTTTCGATAACTGGACAATACTTGGCTATATCTGCGAGAATTTTTCTTTTCTGACTTATCTTTATATTTGTTGTAAAAATTATATTAGAGAGATTCCTACTGACTCTTAGAAGAGCATAAATACTTGAGTAGATGGTGTTTTCTTCTTTCCGTCTTATAGCTCTCTCCAGGATATTTAGGAGTTTTTTGAATGAGTTTAAAGCTTGGTGAACATCAATCCCAGTTATTTCAGAATCCCCATTTCTCTAGCTAATCTGGTGGCAACTCTATCGAGGAGGGACTGTCCAGCTCTAGTGAGTCTTCTCCCAATACAAATTTGTTGGAGTTTGGGATGAGGCTTGTAGCATTTCTCTACGAGTCCTGCTTTCTCAAGTTGCTGTAGTATTGTTCTGATAATCTTAGCTCCAGCCTTAGCCTTTACCTCTGGTCTGTGGCCTCTATCTTTGCGTCCACCATAGTGATCCCTAAGTTCGCCTACACCTGAGATTCCACGCTTATAGAGCTGATATAGGATTGATGCTGCTCGATAGTACCACCAATCAGGTTGTTCTGGAGGCCTTTCTCTATGCACGCCTGTTTTCACAAATTTTGCCCATTCGGGAGGTGAGATTTCTTTCACAGTTTTTAGTTCGTCTTTAAGTTTTTCTATGAATGCGCTGGGAGGTACATCGAAAGGTGTCGCCATATAATTCACCTTTTCAATTCAAGTTTTTTCATTCGCTGTCCCAACGATTTGTGATGAACCTTATTGCATTCTGAGCATTTAAGGACAAGCACACCTCTCTTTGTTACTTTTGCGTGCGTCTTTATTTGAGTTATAGGTTTCTTAGAGTACCGACCTTTATTTCCATGACCCTTTCTATGTCTTTTAGCCCTTCTCTGGCCTTTTGATAGAGCCCGTCGCTTGGGTGCTATCTTATATATACTAACGGTATGTTTGGTGTGTCTCCGGCAGTAGGGACAATATGTTCTTATTGTCTTTGGAACGATCATCTAAACCCCCACAATTATTAATGAAGTACCTAGATGGACATACTAAATTTACAACCAAATGACTAATTTTAATACTTCCAACAAGTATCTGATTATTTGAGGTGTCACTATACTCAGGCAGAAGAAAATTATGGTGAGAGACCCATGGCATCAGACGAGGAATTAGAGTTATTGCTCAGGAAAAGAAGACAGCAATTGGAACAAATGCTTGCAAGGCAGCAGCGGGAGGAAGAAGAGAAAATGCGCCAAGAACTTCAGAGAGAAGCAATATTACGACAAATACTTACAAGCGAAGCCCGCGAAAGACTAGTTAGAATAAAGATGGTTAGACCAGAGTTTGGTCGTTTTGTTGAGAATCAGCTCATAGCCCTTGCTCAAGCGGGCAGAATTCAGAGAATGATTACTGATAGTGAATTAAAAGAGATTTTAAGGCAGTTCCTTAAGCATTTTTCAAGTCGTGGTGGCAAGGTTGAGATAAGGCGAAAATGATGGCAAGGATCAAACCCTTAGCAAAAAAACTTAGACTTGCAAAAGCTCTGAAATCGAATAGGATGCCTCCCCTATTTGTCAGGATAAAAACAAATTTTAGAGTTCTAAGATCCCCCTCTCAGAGGCATTGGAGACGAACAAAGATAAAACCATAGGTGATTTATGATGGCGAGTCAGAAGGCTATTGAAATCGGGAAGGCGGCTACCGAATCGGAAACTGCTGAGGAAGAGAAGAAAGAAGAAAAACCAGCCGAGGAGGTAGCCGAGAAGCTACCAGTAAAAAGGAGAGTTCGTCGGCGAGGCCTTAAAAAAATACCAGAAATCCTGTATGAGAAGTACGAAGACTATGATGACGAGCGGTTTTTAACACTTCGATTCTCACCGAAGATTCTGAAGAAAGCTCCTCGTTGGAAGAGAGCGAAAAGAGTAGCTAAATATGTGCGGGAGTTTGTTGCGAAGTATGTGAAGTATGTTGAGGGCCCAATCGAAAGTGAGGGAGGGGTCAAGAAAAGAGCGAAACTTAGGGTAATCGAACCAAGGATATGGATAAGCCCTGAACTTAACGAGGTTATATGGTCGAGAGGAGCAGAGAATCCACCGAAAAAGTTGAGGCTTCGAATCCTCATAAAGGTCGAAGAAGTTGTGCGTGATGTCGAACAAAAACCGATAGGCTTCAAGGCAGAGCTACGTGTGCTTCCTTTGGTATCTAAGAAGATACCCGTAGGGGAGTAGATGTGTCCTATCCTGTCAATGAATGGCTTAGATATATGAGAGAAAGGATAAGCGAAATAAATATATTGCTAGATAAGCTAGAGAGACTTACCAAAAGCTCTGGGAAGCGCAAATCAAAAATCATTGACAAGGAGCTGTACCAGCTTGAGGTAATCATTGATAAGATAAATGATGAATTAGAGGTTAGAATGTACATGTCACCTAAGGTAGACATAGATCCGAAATATGTTTTTCTAATATATTTCACAGAGTTTTTCCCCGAGATCTCGACATCATTGATAGACCCAAATAGAAGCGAGATGTATACCAATAGAATAATTCTCTCATTTAGGGTATCACCAGAATTTTTTGATATCGATATGCAGCGAATTCTAACTAAAATAAATAGGTTTTGGAGAAATCTTAACAACCCCGAGATAAGAGCCAAACTCGATGAGATAATACCGGAGCTTTACGAACTGGTAAAGAAAACAGATTCAGAATCTCAGCGAAAATTAGCGTTGCTGAGAATGAAAGTAAACGATCTTTTACTATATGAATAGCTCGTCAACAAGCTCAGCCAAAATATTTTACATTTCTACTATTCTTTCTGAAAAATCCGCAGATTAGGGGCGGGCTCAAGTTTTTTGAGGGGGATAATATGACTAAGTGCGCTGTTATTCCTGCCGCAGGATACGGGACTAGGCTGCTTCCCATAACACGTATTCTCCCCAAGGCGGTCTTACCCCTAGGTACTATTCCCATACTAGTTGATATTCTATGGGAAGCAAAATTTGCAGGAATCCGTGATGTTATATTGATAACACATTGGAGGGAGAAGGTCATTAGATACGTATTCGAGGATGGAGTCGAAGAACTTGTAGAGTGGTTAAAATTAAGGGGACGCGAAGATCTTGTCAAAAGATTGGTGGAGTCCCTACCACAATTAAATATTGTCTTCGTTCATCAGCCTAGACTAAATGGCTTAGGAGGAGCTATTCTATTAGCAGAAAAATATGTTGAAGACATATTCGTGGTTATGCTTGCAGACAACATAATAATTGAGAGAGAAAAAGGAAGTCTCCTAAGAAAGATGCTCAAGGTACAGAAGCTGACTAAAGCCGACATAGTACTATCAGTCGCAGAGGTTGAGCCTAAGGAAGTCTCTAGATTTGGAGTAATAAAATTCAGCAAAGATGGGCTTATTGATAGAACTAGAATATTTTATGTAGAAGATCTCATCGAAAAGCCTCCTATAGATAGGGCGCCAAGTAATATGGTTATTGTTGGACGCTATGTGTTTACACCTGAAATATTTGAGTATCTACGTAGAGTCCCTGAAGAAAAGGGCGAAATTGATGAAACGAAAGCATTTAAGAAACAGATACTAAGTGGAAAAAAAGTTGTGGCTGTAGATCTTGGTGATAGGATATGGTTTGATGTGGGGAATGTCGAGGGCTACTTTAAAGCCTTCCTAGCATTCATAGCCCAGAAGGAGGGGGAGGAGAAAGTCAAAAGATGGATTCGTGAAGTACTTTGAGGATGCTTATAAGCAATACAATCCCAATCTCTATGAATGATGTTATTGGCGAAGTAAGCTTTGTTATATTTTTCTGTGGATGTAATTTCAAATGTCCTTTCTGCCAAAACTGGCCCCTCGTTACTCGAAAGAATGAGATCTGTAAAGTAAGAGAAATAGAAGGTGTGATTGAAGAAATAAAAAGCGTAAAGCAGTACATTACCCATGTTCAAGCAACGGGTGGGGAGCCTACCCTCCAGGGAGAAGCTGTGAGGTCTTTGTTTAGCCGAATTAAGTCATTAGAGTTGAGAACATCTCTTGACACCAATGGTTCAAACCCAGAGATAATAAAGATTCTAACTGAATGTAGGATCTTAGATCATCTTGCGATGGATATAAAGGCCAAGCTAAAGCTCAAGGACTACTCTAAAGTAACAGGTCTTCCGACGAAAATAGTAAAAATTTATATCAACAAGATTCTAGAAAGCCTTGAAATCGCAAGCAAGCTAGACTTTGTAGAGATAAGAACAACGTATGTTCCTCTAATTTTACGCAGAGAGGATATATTCGAGATAGCTGATTTTCTATCATCGTACCTTACGAAGAAGAAGCACTTCTATGTAATTCAGCAATTCATTCCGAGCAAGAATGCGCCGGACCCTAGATTCAGAATAGGGAAACCCCCAGCCGTAGAAGAACTTAGGGAAATAGCTAAGAGAGTAGCAGAAAAACTTCCTAACGTCGCAATAAGGCATATAGGAGGCGTGGACTATATGTAAAAATAAGATTCCACAAGCTATCTCCATTAAATCCATATACGTATCTCACATAGTTTTGGTTCTATGAAAAATAGGAACTAAGAATAATAACCAAAATGAAAGACTCCTCTACTGGGTATTCAAGTAGAGATCATTATCCGCAATAACAATTTTTCAGTATGATGAGAATATGAAGATATCAGCGCTCCAGACTTATCATCAACAAGATCAGAAGCGCCTTCTCATCACCAAAAATGCTAGGAAGACGAGATTTTAATGCCCCGGGCGGGATTTGAACCCGCGATCTCCGGCTTGAGAGGCCGGAATGCTTGGCCGACTACACCACCGGGGCATA
>Ga0190367_1000091_pt1 | contig 67670 bp, 68 predicted proteins | sample 4872181011_MG_FD_171838 | JGI IMG/M metagenome (GOLD analysis project Ga0190367, IMG submission 171838) | Hydrothermal vent microbial mat bacterial communities from Southern Trench, Guaymas Basin, Mexico - 4872-18-10-11_MG | ecosystem: Environmental > Aquatic > Marine > Hydrothermal vents >...
ACTGGGTTTAGTCTATGGGAAGGTCTATCTGGATCTAATCTTAGCCAATTCATGAAATTAGCTTTATTCGTGTCTGCGGATAACAGTGCTCCAGCTACTACTGCTCTTGCCCCCGCCAAAGGCTTCCGCGTCCACCAGAAAACCATTTCCCAGTAAGGCGGTCTCCCTCCCCCACCCTTCTCCTTACTAGATGCTTTATTGACTGTTTCTATAGGAAAGTCTAATGTTTCTATGAATCGTTCTTCCATGACTTCACCTCAAATCTCGGTATACTAATATCTGAGAAATATATTAACGTTAATTTCTTTCATACTGAAAATTTGGAGAATAATTGAGAATCTCTTTTAAGCAAAAGCTAATAAGTTTACTAGAACTAAGAAAATAATTAAACAGATAATTATATCTATTTAAATTAGTAATAATCTATCTAATTATACTATAAAATTACTTTAATTTTTATTTATTAATATATTTTTATTTTTAACTATTTAATTAATTGTATTTCTTGTAAACTATAATATTTTATGTACATAATTATTTTATTAATGGATTTCCTTAGCAAATACTTCTCGTAAATGTTTAATTAATTGAATCGACATTAGTATTATGAGGTGACTTACTTAATGGGGAAAGTAGGCTGTGTTGTGAAGTATGTTCCGTGTTCTGTTTATGGTAGGCTTGGTAGTTCTTGTCCTTATTTTGTTAAGGGTATTCGGCGCTGTGGTTATGGTTTAGGTGAGTGCCCTGATCCTTGTTATGATCTTTGGTTTAAGAAGGTTTTAAGTGGTGAGGTTAAGGCTTATTTTCCTTTCCATATTAGGCTTCTCGACGAAGGTAATGGCTTTCTTTTAGTATACCATACTCATAGGGGAGGTATTGTTGGTGAAGCTAAGATAGTTAGGCATACTGTTGAGGGAAAGCAGCATTATTATTGGTTTGATGAGTTTATTGCTTATCCTGAGCCAGTTCCTCTTATTATGGTTTATTCTGATGAACGTTTGAGGAACCTTAGAGGTAGGTGGATTTATGTTTATATTTCATTGGAAACTTTAGAGGAAATCAGAGAACTTGCCGGTCTTAAAGGCGATCTACGCCTTAGACTTAAGCGTGAAGCTGAGTTGGCTCAAGTTTTATTGAAAAATGTTCTAAAGAGTAGATATGCTTATAGGCGTTTGTCTGCTTCTCGGGTTGTTGAAGAGTTTAGGGATTTTGTTGTAAGTAGTTTTAGTGAAGATATTTATAGCGAAGTGAAAAGTGTTTTTCTTGATTTTGTTAAGAGGAAGGTTTTTAGGGGTGTGTCTTATAGGGTTTTGTTTGTTGGTTGTCTTTATTTGGTTTTGCGGAGGCGTGGTGTTTCTGTTGATGTTAAGTGGCTTGCTGAGGAAACTAGTGTTGATTTGAGGAAGCTTTACCGTATTTACAGTGAGCTTGTTAAAACTACTGGTGTTAAGCTTTCTCCTGTTAGGCCTGAAGACTTTGTTTTATTGAAGGCTAGTGTTCTTAATATGAGTAAGGAGGAAGTTGAGCGGGTGTTGAGTATTGTTTCTCGTGTGCGTAGTCTTGGTTTAATTCGGGGGAGGAGTCCTAGGACTGTGGCTGCGGCTGCTGTTTACCTTGTTTTGAGGAAAAGAGGTGTTTTTCAGAAAGAAGTTGCTAGAGTTTTTGATATAAGTGAAGTTTCTTTAAGAAATTTCGCTAAACTTATTTCAAGTAATCTTTAATAATTATTATTTAGTGTTTTGGGAAATTTATGAGATAGTTTTATTTACTTGACAAACGTATATTTTATGTGGTGAGGTGTCCGTTTTGTGGTTGTGAGGGAGAGTTTAGTGTTGAGAAGAAGTGGCGGTTTCGTTTTTACGAGGTTTCTAGGATACAGTGTCCTCACTGTAAAGGAATATTCAACTACTATAGTGGCGTAAGCCCCAGGACAGGCAAGAAATCAGAATTCATTATAAGAGTTAAGCCTCGTAAATGACGAAAAGTTTACTTGAGAAGGTATTTTTTTCCATTTTCTATATTTAACATAAAAGTTTACTAATCTCGCAGGCTATATTTAGAGTGGTGAATACTGTTGTTGTTAGAACTATGATATGAACATGTCTTTCCGGTCTTGTCATAGTTCGTGTTGAGCGTGAGCTTGGTGTGATTAAGAGTGTTAAGCATTATGGTAATTTTCTTGATTTAGAGTCAATATTTTTGCTGCTGAGTATACGGTTAACTATGAGAATAAAGGTGTGAGAACAGTACTTCTATGTAGTGAGACTAGGTGTATAATGGACTGTTTCTTCAGGCTTTTAGTTGTATTCGGGAAAGTGTTTTAAAGTTAAGTTTAGTAAAGAACAAAGGAGACCATGGTTGAGTCTAGATGTGATTATTCTGAGTTGATGCGTGTTGTTGTAGAGTTTGGCGAGAAATATGATTTTGGTCGTGGTTATGGGCATGTGTTTAAGGTTAGGGATCTTGCTTTAAGGATTTTTGATGAGCTGAGGCGTCTTGGCTTGCATGGTATGGGGTCTAGGGAGAGGTTTTGGTTGGAGGCTGCTGCTATACTTCATGATATTGGAGTTCATGTAGATGAAAAGTGCCATAATTGGGCTTCTCGCGACCTTATACTTTCATCTAAGGAGCTTAAGGAGATTTTAGACTATTTAGATTTAAGAGCTGTAGCCTGGATTGCTTTCTTTCATAGAAGGAAGCCTGATCCCTTTGAGTTCGAGGATGAGAAGTGGAGAGAGGTTCTTGAGAGTGAATATGGTGAAAGTGTAGTTAGGTTGGCTGCTATTTTAAGAATTGCTGATGCTTTGGATCGTTCTCTCAGGCAAGTAGTAAGGGATGTAGAGCTCGAGAGAAAAGATGATGTTGTTTTGATTAAGGTTTATTCTGAAGAAGATGTAACTATTGAGATTGATAGGGTGTATAAGAAAGCCCAGCTTTTTGAAAAAGTGTTTAATGTGTATCTGGAGATATGTTGATGAGAATAGTTATACCTTCCATAAAGAGAGTAATTAGTGGGGGCTGAAAAAGTTTGATGTAGTCATTAATGCTTGTATTTCGTTAATCGAGTCATTTTATATCAATTTTACTACAGAAGATATCATATGAGAGGTAAACTAATCATAATCATGTCTGCTTTCGTGGTTTCTGTAGTACTTATTCTTTTATTATTTGGAGTAGTTATTTCAATGCATCAAATTACTCCAATAGGATCTGTTTTTACGAGAAATTTTTCCTCTAGAAACTTCGTTATATCAATAGTGTAGTTATTTAGCTATACTGTAATACGAAATGTTTGTAGAATACCTGCATTACACCTGGATGTTTGGTATGTATTAGCACTAATGTCTTAGGCTTTACTTCTCTAATAAGTCTCTGAAACTCAAATAGATAGTACTAGCCTATACTGAAAAGCTTTTCCTAGCCTCTTTCATTAATGTTTGGAAAAATCCCCCGTAAACATTAAGTCTCTTAACTATTTTGCTAGTTTATTAACAGATATAAGCTCATTAAATTTACTAAACAATAGGTTACTATTTAACTCTTGTGGCAAAAGTTATATCTTTCGTAATTATCTAATTTATTAGAGAAAATGAATAAAAGAAGTTTTACTAAGGAACTACCCTTGAAGATGAAAGGCGACTGCAAGGAGGCAATAAAAAGTCTTCTTTTAACATTTCTTGAAGAAGAACCTGAAGCAAATTACAAGTATTATGTAGAAAAATTATCTGATGGTAGAAAAATATATATAAAAAGGCCTACTCGTCGAATGAACTTTGATTTTGAAATATGGATAGAAGATCCTAGAGGAGAATATAAACCAAAGCATGATGATATTATTAATGAACTTATAAATATAAAGAAGGCTGATAAGCAAGCTTTTAGTAAGCTTATGGAGCTAATAGATAAAGTGTATAGATGTGAAGACCCCGATGAATTATTGAGAATACATGCATATGAAATTAAAGAATATAACAGAGTAGAATATATTTTAAAAGTTTTAAAGTGGATGTTTTTACTTGAAGATATTTATTACTGGAGCTATAAGAGAAGAGAAAAGCTCATAGAATACATTAAAAGCAGAGTATATCAAAACACTCTATTTTCATAAAGAAAATAAATTATATTTTTGTTAGCCTGTAAAATAAATTAGAATGGTGATAGTATGACTAAAAGTAGGAAAACTGCGAAGGAGATTATTGTTGAGGTTTTGAGAAAAGCTAATCGTCCTTTGGCTGTGAGGGAGATTGAGAGATTGACTGGCTTGAAGTATAATACTATTAGGGGTAGGTTGCAGGAACTCAAAAAGGCGGGTGTTGTTAAGCATACTAAAGAGGGATGGGTTTTAGTGAGCTAGAATCTTATTATTCTTCTTATTTCTGTGAGTGTGAATCCTGCTTCGAGTAGTGCATATACTGCTAGTGTGTATTTTGAGCCTAGTTTTGGTGGCGGATAATTCGTATCTTCTTGTAGTGCGATCCATTTGAGTGTTGCATAGAATTTGATTAGCTGGTTTATGTTTTGCTGTGGTTCGTTTTTGAAGTACTTTTCTATTGTTTGTTTTATGCTCCATCTGTTTTTAATGAATTTTATTAGCGAGTTTATTAGGTATTCATTTATGTTTTCTGATAATGTTTTTAGCTGTAGGTACATTTTCCCTAAGTCATCGTGTGACGGTACTTTTAAGTCTACTAATTCATTGTTTTCGTATATTGTTCTCCATACATAGAAGTCGCATTCACTTTTGTCTCCAGGTGTTTGAATGAATATTTTGTAGTTCCCTAGGTCTTCTACCAGTATGACTCTAAAGTTTCTGTTACTGCATATTTGGTATTTTTCTTCAAGGTATTCTCTCACATTTTGTGGAGAGGGAAGAGGTTCTGATAATTCTTGTGGTTTTTCTTCATATTGTTTGTTTATTATGGCTGAGTACACTTTATCTTTATATACATCTGCTCTCGATTTTCTTCGGGGCATTATTTTTAGTATACCGGTCTCGTTTAAATAGTTATATTGTTTGACTAGTGTTTAGGATTTTAAGTGTGTATTTTCTGTTGTATCTTCGGGATAATACTTATGTGATACATGTTACGTAATGCGTAACATTTTATACGAGTTTATGCCTATTTAGCTTAAGGAACAATTATAGGGAGCTATGAAAATGAGAAAGATATCTTGGGAAGAATACCTTGAATTTATTGAGAAGAACGATAGGTTATTTATTGAGGACCAAGAAATTTCACTAGAGCCTATTAGAGTTGAAAGACTTCTTCCAGTAGCTGAGGAACTTACAGATGTTTCTACTACAGTGTGGAGTTTCCCTAAGAGAGGTTCTTGGGCTACGCATAAAGGCGATTATAGGGGTAATTGGCCTCCTCAAATGGCTAGAGCATTGATCACGATGTATACTGAGCCAGGTGAACTTGTTTTAGACCAGATGTGTGGTAGTGGAACTACATGTATTGAGGCCCGTTTACTCGGAAGAAACTGTATTGGTGTTGATATTAACTATAATGCTGTGATCCTTACATTGCACAGGCTATATTATCTTGAAAAATATGCACGAGAGTTCAGTAATAGTACTAGCAGTATATTATCTTACTTTAGTAACTATTCTGCAGATGAGTTAAGCAAAACTATTAAGAATGTTCTTAGTACGCGCTCCGAGATCTACTTAGGAGACGCTAGAAATCTATCAGAAATTAAAAATGAGTCAGTAGACTTAATTGCTACTCATCCGCCTTACTATAGGATCATTCGTTATGGTGAGAACTTTGTGCCCGGTGACCTGTCTAGGGCTAGAAATCTTGAGGAGTACTTAAAATGGATGAGAGAAATAGCTGAGGAATGTTACAGAGTTCTTAAGCCAGGTAAGTATTGTGCTATTTTAATAGGTGATACACGTGCACATAAACATTATGTGCCTATATCACATTATGTACTAGAAGTATTCCTAGATGCTGGTTTTATTCTTAAAGAGGAAGTAGTTAAGATCCAGCATAAAATGAAGACTACTAGAGAAGTCTGGAGTAAAATTAAGAATAGAGATTTTCTGCTAATTTACCATGAAAAATTATTTGTATTTAGAAAACCTTCGTCTGAGAAAGAGCGAGATAAATACAGATATAGTTCTAAGCTTCTCTCGCTAGAAAATGTTTTAAGCACCTTTAAAAGAAAAAGAGTTGTTCAGTAAAATTAATCTATACAGGAAAGTTATATAGTTTGTGGTAAAGTACGAGGTCTTAGGCTTTAAGAGCGAAAACGAGTATATTAGCCACTTTCTCGGCAAATTATTGCCTACTAATAGGACTTATGATTTCTTTGTTGACTGGGAAAAAGTTAGAGAACATGTGAAAAAATACGTTAAGGAGATTTCTTTATTAAATTCTCTAGCTAAAGTGTCTTCCGCTGAAAGAAAAGCTCTTCTCAAAGACATTTTCATAAAGTATCCTGAGACAATTCCTGTTATTCCTTTAATAATTGCTGTTAGAGAAAAAGAAATAACAATAGTAGAAATTGGCGAAGAAATATTGAGCAGGACCTTTAATTTTACTCGAAGAAGACTCACCGAGAAAGACGCCGAAATTCTAGTAGATTTTTGCAATAAAACCGGGATTTTACAGCTCTTCAGTGAAATAAATGATCTATACGCATATTTACTCGGAGTAGAAGTAGGACTCGATACGAACGCCAGAAAAAACAGAAGTGGTAAAATGTTCCAAAAAATCGTCGGAATAATGCTAAAGAAGAAACTGAGCAAATTAAACGTAATAATTAAGGAAGAAGATATACCCCTTAGAATAGGTCGAGGTAAGAAGGCAGACTTTGTAGTCTATTATAGAGGATTACCTAAAGTCATAGTAGAATGCAGCTTTTATCATACCTCAGGCAGCAAACCAATAGAAACGGCCAACTCCTACATCAACTTACAGCAAGAACTGAGAAAAAGAAACCTCACACTAATATGGATAACTGATGGCCCTGCATGGAAAAACATGAAAAAACAAATAACACGAGCCATAAGAGAACTCGACTTTCCATTAAACTATACCATAGCCCACGAAAAAATAAAAGATATAATCAACTACATTATTTCGTCAAAAAATAGCCGTCAAACTACTTTGCTCTAAATCATTCTCACGCTATCAACTGAACCATAGTTATTGATCTCAATACCTATCTAATGTTTGAGAGACCTAAGTGCTAGTTTTATTTACTTAAGAAACACATACCTTATGTGGTGGTGTGTCGTTTTGTGGTTATGAGGAGGGGTTTAGTGTTGGGAAGAGGTGGCGGTTTCGTTTTTACGAGGTTTCTAGGATACAGTGTCCTCACTGTAAAGGAATATTCAACTACTATAGTGGCGTAAGCCCCAGGACAGGCAAGAAATCAGAATTCATTATAAGAGTTAAGCCTCGTGGATAACGTTCTTGAGATTCTTACTATATTTGACTGAAATTTTTACTAAGAATTTTAGTACCGAACTCTTGCAAGATTATCGTTATAAACATATATTGCTTTTGTATACTGTTATTGGAGATTGTTATGAAATACTGGATTATTGCGGTTTCTGAAGAGAACTGGTATGTAATTAGAGAGAAGTATGTGTATGGTGCTCCTGAGAGTAAAGCTAGAAGTCCAAAGGAGCTAATCAGTGTTGGTGATATTCTCGTATTTTATGTTAAGAAAGGGGGAAGTAGGAAACTAGGCGGGAAGTTTGTTGGTGTTTTTAGAGTTGTTTCAGAGTGGTTTAAGGAGAATAAGCCTTTATGGCCTGATGAAGTACGTGAGGGTAGAGTGAAGTATCCTTGGAGGGTTAGGTTGGAGCCTTTGAGGCTAAGTGTGGCTAATTTCCAGGAGCTTGTTCCTGTGCTTTCTTTCATAAGGAATAAGGAGAGAGCTATGGCTTATCTTGTGGGTACTCCAGCTAATTTAAGAAGACCCCTACCGGAGGAAGACGCTAAGAAAATTATTAATGCTCTTCGTTAAGAGTACTCTGATTAACAAGAATAGCCTCTTGCTAGTCTTACTTAGGAGACTGAAGCGATCAGACTTTGCTAGAGGTATTTATTATTCAGTAGCCTTGGCTTTAGCTTTCTTTGTAGTATTTGTTTTAATAATTTTGTACATTGAGTTTAGGCGCTACCTTGTTTTTCTTAGCTTTCATGAACTAGTAATGTATAGAGAAATTGTTGAGAAAGGTGAACCTCCTTCTTCTTATATGTTGGCTTTACCTATAGAGCTTGATAAAACTGATGAAAAAGATTTACAAGAATTAACACAGACTGTAAGGGAAACAAGAAAATTATTAAGAATATTCTTCAATAAATGGAAATCTATTTTAGTAGATACTAAATTATCTTAGTAAATAATTTATATTAATTCTCTATATAATTAATGTAAACTATATTATTTCTTTTTTTAAAATACAAAAATAGGTGAAAATAATTATTAATTTCCTTTACTAGTAATGATTTTCTGGTTATCATCCCCTTGATACTACTATATCTATGTCCACTAGTTTTCTTCTATTATTTCTTCGATTGTAGTAAATGAAATATTACTGAAAAACTTTATTAAATAAAAAAATTATTACTAGAATACTTTAAAGCTAGATATGTAGAGAAAAATGTAATTATTCACTTAGTGGTTTTTATATTAAATAAGATAATAATCGTACTATTAGAAATACGAAGAATACTTAATGTAGTAAATAAGATATAATATAATGCTTGTTCAAATATATGCTAGACTATATTTCTTGAAAATCTTCAGTTGTTGAATAAAATCACTCTTTTGTTTCTTAGCTTCGATAGTTTTTACGAAATTATTATAGCCAAGAAGTTTTAAAAAATTATTTGAAAAATAGGCTAAAGTTTTAGTTGACATTTTTATAAAATTGAATGGTTCTAAAAAATATTCTGTTTCATCTTTTCCTTTAACTTTATAGTTAACTTTATAGAGCCCCCATTGAGTAAATGGATCGTATTTTTTCTTTTTATCATTTAATGACATAATAAGGCTGTGTATACCATTATCTATTTTAATTAAATTATTCTGCCACTCGTCATTGTAATCTTTATAAAAGACCGTTATTTTATCAATCATTTCTCTATGAATTATTTTTTCTCTCAATTTATAAATAACATTAATAAAGTTTAAATATTTTCTTACATGAGTATGTAATTCAGGATTCTTTTCTTCGAGGGCTTTCAAAAAGTCTTTCCCAGCGCGAGGATTAAGCGATGTTCTTGATGGTATATCATCTTTACTAAATTTCAAATTGTACTTATTTTTTGTTTCTATTGCTAGGCTGTCAAATATTCCTGTTATGAGAACTATTGCATAATTGAAATAATATATCATGTTATCAAATGTGTCGTTACTTACCCCTAAATAATATTGAAAACCTATTAAGTCTACGCTTTTAAGCAAATAGATAAATCGATTAGCAAATGAATTAAGTATTGAACCGCTATAGTTAAAGTATGGTACAAGAGTTCTAAAAAAGAGTAGATACCAGTATCCTTCATTTACGGAAAAATTAGGTGCAATCAAATATTTCTTATTATACTTTAAAAATAAGTCCATAATTTCTCTAGCTTCCTCAATGGTGATTATACATGGTTTTTTATAAGAAAAACGTGACTCTAACCATAGTCTCTTTTTGAGTAAGACTTTATTATTAGTGATAAATAAGTCGCGATGATCAAATGGAAAAGCCAAGTTAAAAATAGTAGTTGTAGTTTGTAGGTCTTGTTTATCACATTTTTTAAATATTTCTTTACATATACATTCTATATCTCTCTCAGATATATTATCTCCATAGCTATGGGCATGCAGTTCTGGAATCTTAATTAATTCTTTGTTTTCTGTTTTAAAAGGTGTTCTTAAAAAGTCAAATAAAGGACATGAAGAATATTTAAGAATTTTGTACGCAATAATATCTCTGTTGTTTAAGAGTCTGTTAAAACTTTCGGAGTCGATTATAATTCTGAGGACTTTTCGATTAGAAAAAATGTCTCTGCTAGTAACCACCTTTATCTACCTTTTTACAATATTTTAAAACCGGATAATATTGTTAACTCTAAAATTAAAGCTCGTACGCAAGGCGAAGATAATTAGCTCTACGCTTACGAAGTCTTAGCTTTATCCTCTACGAGAAGTGTCTTTTGATATAGTAGTTATTGATGAGACTAATCAGGCATTAATAACATTGACTCTTTTAGCAATGGTTGGAGATAAAGTTTGAGTATGCTACTTCAGATTTTAAGCAACATGGACATGATCCTAGAGAGTGTGACTATATTGTTTGCTGGATAGATAATTTGCCTGAGGATGATGAGCTTAAGGAGAAAGTGATATCTTTGAAGAAATTTATAGAGGAGACAATGTCACTTGAATAAGTGTTTAAGGGAAAATAGTGTTGTGATAGGTTATGTTTCTTTTATGGGTGTTAGGATTATTTTTTCGTTTTTTATTGTTAGTTGGAAGGCTTTGGGTTTTCCTAGTGCTTCGTATATGTGTTTGGGTATGCGTATGTAGTATGTGATGTCTCCTCTGCCTCCTCGTTGTTTGCGGACTTTTACTAGTATTCCTTGCACTGTGTTTTTCTTGTTGGAGGAGGATTTATTGTTTTTCAGTTACCTAGAGTTTTTCCTATAGGAAAACCTAAAGGTTTTTTTATACTGGTTAATCGTTATAGTATTGGTGAGAGAATGCACTTTAGGGTAGTAGTGTTGTGTAAAGAAAGTGTTTCTAGAATGGATGTGTATAGGATTGAGGAGTCTCTTGGTCGTAGGCTGGCTACTGGATATGTAGATTACGTAGATTTTATGGAGAAGTATAGTGTTGAGGAGTTTGAGAAGTTTGATGAGAAGGGTTATGTGTGGTATATTTTTAGTTATTCTGGTGGGAGGCTAAGGTTCTTGGGTTATGGTTTGAGACTGCCTAGAGGATGGAGGAAGAGATACAGGGAGATACTGGTATTTGATGGGCATATATAGTTGATTCCTAGTAATATCATAGTTTAGAGATATGATTGTTGAATTATTTCTTTATTTTCTTTTAACCTAGTTGAAGAAGCTCTGTTTAAATGCTAACTGAGAAGTATTTAGATTAAAAAGCTAGCATTTGAGAGATCTCTTTAAGAATAAGAGGCTTGTCAAAGAAAGTGATGAAGATTCTCAAAAGACGTGTACTAAGGTTCTTTAGAAAGGTACATTTAGATTTTGATAAAGTAAGCTACAATTGTTAGTACTATTTACTTTTTTATGTGTTAAGTTATTTTCCTTTCTTTTTGCTTTTTCTTGTCTTTTTTCTCTTTCTTTGATGCTTTCTTATTTTTATAGGCTTAATTGAAACATTGAGAGTTTTTGATAGTTTAATTGCTGGTTTAGATATTTTGGTTCTCGAGCTATGTCTTAGTACTGGTTTTGCTTTAACATGTTTGGCTTTTTTGTATATTTTTTCTATGTCTGTAGACGTTATTATCTGCTTTCCTGACTTAACTTCGATTGCATAGGCCTTATGCCTCCACTTTGCTATAATATCAATTTCACCTCCGTTTGTTATTACATGCTTTTCGACACTGTATCCTGCCTTCTGATAATTTTTTGCAACTATGTCTTCAAGCCTAGATCCTTTTCTTCTTTTCTTACTCATATTTTGTGAATTATTCTATTATATTTATATTTTTCTCTTATTTTTGGTATAATTTAGTAGAATATAAACAAACGAGTTACTGCCTTTTGCAATATATTTAATATTATTTTTATTATATCTTTTGCCTTTAATTTATATTTTGTTATTTTTATGAAATCTAGGTAAAATAATAATATTGTCAGCGTTATTAAACCAATTCCCAGAAATATATTCTGTTTCATGATAATCTTAATTGATAAGGAGATTTCGGGCGCTGCGAGTACAAAGTAGGCTATTGCTATTAATATTACTATTAGTTTTAATTTTATTGGAGATAGTACTATTGCAATTATAAATATTATTATTTGATCTATGTTTCCCGCCGAAAAACATATTACTGGTGGGCTAGCAGTTGCTATTCCTAAGATTATGAAAAGAAGAGTAGTTAGTGAGAGTAGGAGTCTCGTGAAGTGTTTTTCTTTCACAGAGCTTAATTCAATATGTAATTTATTTTCCTGAGTCTTAATGACTGTAAGTAATTGGAAACTTATATTACTAGGGCAAGTATTCAGATCCACAAAATTCCATGTTTATTTAAGTGAAACCTCAGTATTCCTATATTTTATTATATTTTATCTCATTTATCTTGGAAATTAAATACTACTGAAGGTAATGTTTAGATTTCTATAGTTTTTATTTTTGGAGTGAATGTTTTCTTGAATTTTTTGATTATGTTTATTGTCCAGTTTATTAGTTCTTTTTTCTTGTTTTCGTCTTCTATTACTTCTTCTATTCTTATGGGTTCGTGGTAGTATAGTTCGATTCTGGAGCATCTTGAGTTTTCGAGTTTGTTCCAGTTTAGTTGGAAGCCTATGTTTTTCTCTATTTCTTCTTTATATTCTTTTAGTTTATTGAATATTTTCTTGTTTCTATCGTAGTTTCCTGTGTCTATGACTAGTTCTATTCGGTATCTGTTGTCTCGTGTGAATACAGCTGAGTACCAGAAGCCTGATTTGCCTGCTCCTATACTTAGCCAGTTTTGTGGGAGACCCTTTCTTGTTTTAGCCAATCCTTCTGAGTATAGTTTTTCTGCTAGCTCTTGGAAGAATTGTTGGTAGAGTAATGCTCTTCCTGTGAGTGGTGTTCTTGTTCTTTCTCTTCTCCAGTTGTCTGGTTTTGATACTATGTTGAAGTAGACTGCTGGTTTTGATCCGTTTATTTTAAGGACTTGAAGTTCTATTCCGAAGAATGATATTTCGCTACTTATACTATTGAGCCAGTCAAGCGCACTTATATGCTCTTCTCTGAACTCTGGACTTATCCATACTACTGTTGAGGCATTTTTCCCAGCTGAATATGTTATTATTTTGCCCAAATGTTCGTGGTCTGTTTTCCCTAGCTGAGATTCTATTACTACTAATTTGTCTTCACCACTTAAGTCTCTCGCCACGATATCCGCACGAAAGCTTCCAATTTCCGACTCTACCTCTAGAACTTCAAGTTCTATGCCTAGAATTTCGGCTAGCTGATCAATGTTCTCTGCAAGCCATTCGTTGAATTCGTTTTCGTTACTCCATACACTTTTAGGATTGACTTTCGTTAGCTTTCCTAGTCTCATATATTTTCCCATTATTCTGTTTTATACTTGAACAATAGTAATATATACCTTATTCTCAGCATAGCCGGTGTGAGACTTAAAGGGACTTATCGAAAAGTGTAAAAGTCAGAGTATCAGAGTATTAGTAAAGTCTGATTACTTAAGTAGTCCTTTTATAAATGTTTATAAATACGAAATATTTGTAGAATCATGTAAGTTCGTCTAATTACAAAATTAGATGAAGACGTGTCTTCGGCAAGGGGAATTAGTTATATTAAGTATATAGACATAGAAAATTAAGCTTTGTAATACTTGCTATAATTTTTTCTCTATAGTAACTTCTACATTAATTCCCATGTAAATACTTATTAGTTTTACCTTAATATATTTTGGATTAATTACTTGAAACAAGTCTTCGGCTATTATATGTGCTAATTCCTCGTGGAATACTTCAATATCTTCGAATTTATTTAAATATTCTCTTAAGCTTGATAGCTCAATGTACACTCCATCTTTAGGCCTATATTCTATCTCTAAGGTATAGTTATCTATTGTTCTGCTGATAGGACATATTGCCTTAAATGTCGTTTTTAAGACTACTTTATCGACCATAAGCGTCCTTATGGTTTTCAGTGTTTCCCGAAAATTTATATTCATCATCATAATTCTGGTCTCTTACTACATAACTGTATCTTCTAAAAATGGATTTCTCTCAACAAAATCTAGTATTGAGGTATTCTTACTTCTTAAATATTTGATTATTGTGTCTAAGATTATTCTTAGGCTGTAGGCTCTATTATGTATTCCTGATACTTTGATTATTCGTGCTTTAATACTATTTTTATAGTTAATATTTCCAGGTATAACTGCTATTATTTTTTTATTAGAAAATATTTGATCGTGAATATCATATAATGCTTCAAAATATGACTTAGTAAGATTTAATATTATAATATCATAGGAATCATCATTAATTATTTTTATTAATTTATTGCACAAACCTATTTTTCTAGACCATCTTCTTATGGCATCTTTACTAAGCTGAGAGAGAGTCGCTTCATAAGGTATTATATAATCATTTTCACTTAAAAGTCCATATCTAGCAGAAATTATGTATAGATCAACGCTTATTCCCTTACGTCTAAGAATTTCTGCTATCTTTTTTACTTGCCTAAATCCGCCACCATACATATCCCCAGCTTTTCTTATAAATCCCTTTAAAACTTTGCGATATTTGCTTTCTTTTTCTAGATCGAATCCAGGTACTGTAAGGTTATTTTCTTTTAAAATTTTTGAAATAGTATCTATGTCTATTATCTTCTCTTTAGTACAATATGTAATAATAGCTATTTTCCTAAGTTTAGCTAAATCTGGAGGAAGTATATCATAAGTTGTTTGGTTAAATACAAAGGCCACTTGTGTTAATTCTTTTACAGTGACAAATTTTATTGATTGATTTTTTTCGGTAATTTTTCTAAATACCCATATATTATGAAACCCTCTCCTTCGATTTCTATCATTTCCTCTAAAGATAACAACGTTAACTCCTATGCTACTACAAATGGGACAAGGACACCTTTTCCAGGGCTTGTCTTTTAATAACGCATAGTAATAAGGGAAATATTTTATATCGCCAGTTTTTCTAATAAAGTCCTTAACTAATTCTATTATTTCATTAAAGTCTATTATATTTTCATCATATTCAAATAATTTCTTTAATAAAATATTTTCCATTGGAGCTCCTTTTCTTATTCTAAGAGCAGTATAAGACTTCCCTTCCAGAGTAAGATAATTTCCAGTACTTCTAATCCATGCCATTCTAAGAAAAGTGGCATTGTCAAATGATATTTCATGAGCTACCTTTTCTTCAAGTTTAGTAAACTTTGTTATTAATTTGGGTCTTGCTATTCCAAGGAAATGAATTCTCTCGAAAGATTCAGGTAGACTAGATAATTCTTTCAGAAGATAGCTAATTAGATATTCAATAAAAGTAGACTTTCTTTTCGCCAGCCCTCCAATAGCTATGTGCCTATATCCAAGTTTATAGAGTTTTTTAACAAATAAAATATAGTCATCTATGGTAATTCCCTGTACAGCACCTAAAAGTGTAAAATCCTTTTTATATTTTTTCTTCCATACTTCAAAGCTCTTAATGGCATTATTATATGTAATTATTATTCTATTTCTATGATTTCTAGTCACAGCTATATGATCTACCGAAACTCCATAATCCACACCTATTTTCGCGTAGAAATCTAGAGTCTCTATAGGGTCATAATCAGGTTCCTCTTTGTTGATATATTGCCATGCTCCACAATCTCCCATAATTTCTACACTATCTGGAAGTTTTAAGAACTTACGTATTCCTAACTCTATTATTTTGCTATATTTTCTTTTATTTTTCGTTAATACTGGTCTTGATACAAGAACACCATCTATAGGAGGAGGTGATATTAAATTCCATATTCTTGCTCCGTATGAGTATTTATCTTGAATATAGTTCTTGCTCTTCTTATCAGTTTTAAAGTCATAGTTAGGATCTACAATATCATCCCATTCAGGTAGATAAAATTTGATCATGAACTACTCACCTATGCTTTTAAACCATTTAAATAATACATATGTATTGTATATCGCTAGTCTATTTTTTAGTTCTCTAGCATTAGTTGCACTAAATATTTTTTCAGCTAATTTGGCTGATTTGTTATCAAAAATTAGATCGTTGATGGACAAATGATCTAATTTTATTCTTTTTATTCTGTTCTCTCTGATAACTATCGCTTCACGTGCTATAGCTGCTTTCATGGGAGTACTTACGTCAAAGCTATTTACATATTTAAGTATTTCTGATAAAATTCCTGGACTCATTACACCAAATAGGTGTATATGAACATAGGAATTTAATTCATCCCTTATACTTTTTACTATTTTCACTAATTCGTTTTTATTATTTCGTCTATAAATTAATGATCCAATACCAGCATATTTAATGCCTAGTTCGCGATACTTTTTTGCTGTATACAAGTAGGACTCAATGTTCCAGCCCTGAATTACAAGCATTATTTCAGCCCCTAATTTCTCAGCAATTTTAATAGCTACTTCTGCATTCCTTATAGTTTTTAACAAGAGCTTAGTTTTGTCCTTATTGGTTAAATTCTTAGATATTAAAGGATAATCCTTATGAATGAGAATGTCGGCGCCTAATGATCTTTGTAGATTTAGCAGAAAATATTGAGGAAAATGACTTTTTTCGATATAATAATTTTTAAGTGGAGCAGTTAGTGAGTCTACTAATATTACTCCATTAAAGCCTAAAAAGCTTTTAAGACCTCTCACAGAGAATTTATCTATAAGTCTTTTACTTATTGAAGAGAATGTTACTACAATACCTTTAACATCTTCTATCCAGATCCAGTAAAAAGGATCGGGAGGATAAACGTACCATGTGATAAAAATTTTAGATAACATTATATATACCTCGATAAAACTTCTTTTGCTTCTTCAGCCTTTATCATCTTACATTTATTTTTTGAAAGTATTTCGTCTACTAAGATTGACGCATATTTAAGAATTTCCCCCGGATTTCCATTTGTTACATCATATAAAAGATCAATTACACTGCTGTCAAATATTTCATCTACATTATCTAGGTCAGATCCATAGCTCTTCAGATAAATTTCGAGAAATTCTGTAATTTCTTCTTTTTTAAAGTTACGTAAATAAACTATAAGAGAGGAAAGTCTTCTGGCCAAAGCCATATGAGTGTTTATTACTTCATCCCATCCAGCAGGAGTTGATGCGACTAAAATTAATGTTTTACACGGAACACTATCTATAAATCTTCTTAAAGCATTTAGATAAGAAATTCTCTTGGTTCTATTTAACTCTAATATGGTCTCGAATTCATCGATTAATATTACGTATCCTTTATATTTTTTATCTAAAACCTTAAAAATGCTACACATATATTCAACAGCCATATAGCTGTCTATATTTTTTACCAGACCTAGTTTATGTCTAACTTTAGAGGAGACTCTCTCTCCGCATAGCCATTGAAGTGCATCATAATAGTAATCACTATTAATAAGTAAATTAAGAGCTTTGCTCATCATCGGCGGAAGATGCTCTTTCACCTCAATAAGATGTTTAAGTGATTTAATGACTAGCTCCTTGTATATTGTAATAATACTATCACAAGGATTATTAATGTAGAGTGTTAGTATTTTTCCTTGAGAACTGAAAATATATTCTAAGTACTTAAGTAAATGAGTTTTTCCAAAACCATAACTTCCTATAATTACCCCAGCACCATTGATTTTCTCCCCAAATACTCTTTCAGCGTAAGTTAAAATTCTCTTAACATTACCATCGGGGTCGAATATTATTTTAATATCTCTTGGAATAGCTAACCTAGGAAAAGGATTACTTACCATAGTTCATTCCCTCTAATATATATGTAAACATAATTTCTCTCAAATAATTTAATGGCAATGTTAGAAGAACTTCTACTTAAAGGGGCAGGGGCTAAGATAATGTTATGCTTATTCTCCTTAATAAATCTTTCGAGAAAAACTATGAATAATTTTTCGCCTAAATTCAGTTTGGATAAAATATTTCTTTTTAATAGGACAATTGGAATATATCTACTATGTCGAGTTATTACTAGCTTTTTATATTCATTTAGAAGAATTTTTTTAAATTTATCGTATAATTTACTATCGTAAATACCTTCCATAGCACCATGACTTAGCACAATGATATCTCTAATAATGCGTAAGATAGTATCTACAATTACTGCATTAAAGTTAGTCAGCTTACATAAGTCTTTTACTCTCGTAGTGCCACTAGAGTACAGACTATACACTATTCTATACTCATCGATTTTCATAAATAATTTATGAAGAATATCGCCTTTTGACTCATTATATGCTTTAAGAAAAATCTCACCATTTGGAGATAAAAATATCTTTTTATCATGTATTTTTATGAGCTCCATTTTATGCGCCACATGAAGAATTTCTTTGAGCCTGCTCTTAGATATACCTAATTTTTCTGATAGTTCTTCTTCATTTGATGGAGTCTCCTTAATACTTCTAAGGAATTTCACAAGAGTGTTTATCGTAACTGGACGCCAGTACATACTAGCTCTGTTACCAATTCTCCAAAAAGGTAAATAAATTTTTTCTACTTGGCTAACATAATACTTTATAGTTTAGGACAAAAGGTGCATGAATAAATGATATTTACTGCAACTGCGAGAAAAATTAATAATTCAATAATTTTCTCAATACCCAATGAAATCGCCAAAAAAATACCCTTAGCTCCAGGACAAAAACTGTCAGTAATACGTATCAAACAGAATCTTTATCAAATAGTACATCATGAAGACAGTAAAGGATATCAAGCAAAAGTACTCAAATGCGGAAAATATAATAACAAAATACGATATAAAATGAGAATCATAGGCATAAATATTAACGATGGCGACATATTATGCATGGCTATTATTAATAATAAATGGTACTTAAGAGTATTAGGTCCAAAAACTACAATAAGAATAAGAAAAATAGAATATATAAAAAATCATTATATAAGAATTTCATTGCCATCAAGTTTCTTTGATAAAAATATAAAGTATTTAATCATAGAAAAGAAGAACAACAATATAATAATATACCCAATAAAAGATTTTAAAAATATCTTCTACTAGAATTAAATACTCTTGTCTTTTGCGAATAACTTAGTTAAAAATCATAACTGATCAAAAATAGCACAACGCCGTATTGCATAAAAATACAAGGGTGAAATTAAATTAAACCATGTTTTCTAAGTCTATCAGTAATAAGATTATAATAACTTATTATATCATCTATATTATAAAATCTTACTTGAATAATATGTGATAAAGTTTTATTTAATCTAATAAGTGTATTATTAATGCATTCATCTATATTTATTGCATATTTATAATATTTTCTAGCTATATTTAATAATTCATTATAAATTTTCTCATCACGATTTATAAATAGTATACACTCTTCATTAGCATATTTGTATTCATTAATGCTTAAAACTCCAGATCTAGTTAAATTCGCCGATCCAAATATAGCATATAATGGTGAAATATAGAGTTTTACATGAAGATTTACTAAACTATCTTTTTTGCAGAATCTTCTATCAAATTTTACTTTAATACCATATTTTACTAATTCAAGTATAGTTATAATTGACGATAATATTAACTCAAATTCTTTCATAGTATCTCTTAGTAAATTTATTATTTCGGAAGATTTATTTTTTAAAGCCTCATTATATAGGACAAATAAGTTATATAATTTATGAGGAATTAGTTGATCATCAAAGCATCTTGTTAATATATAAACTTCATAATTAAGCTTTTTCAATAATTTTATACATGAAATTATATCATTTACATAAGCTATTGGATAAATTGTTAATGGAGGAGTAAACTTGAAATTATTGATCCATGGCGATATCAAATACACTCTTCTCTCTTTTAAGTCGCTGTGTCTTATTATTAAATCCGCAAAGAACTTTCTAAATAGTACTGTCAAATCATGATTTATTTTGTACAGCACTAGCATCTTTACACCAATAAAATGTTACTACTTTAGATCCTAGGTAAAAAGATACTATAGGTCTTTGATTGAGCGAATATTCCTTTCCTTCGATTACTTTCACTTCGCCAATCCCTCTCTCGATCTGAGATAGGAGATATACAGAAAAAATCTTCAATAATCTCCAGCTAAGTATATATGCTTGCAATGAAACATCACGACTAACATTGCACCCTCTGCTGTTTATTAAACACCATCCACAAGCATCACTGCAGGAAATAAGAAATTCTCTATAAAACATGGTCTTTACCATATTATGAAGTACTCTTGCAATAAATATCACAGCTTTTTGCAGAGAATTATTATTTTTACATAAGTTAAGTAATATTGAATAGCATTTAATTGAATTTCCAAGATCTCTAATGAAAGTTTTGATGAATTTCTTTGCCTGTTCGTAATTATCTATTCTGCTTCTTTTTAGTGTTTCAAAAATATAAGGTTTTAAAAACTCCTCAACAGTTCCTTCTTCTTCTCCTGATTTTATCCTTCTATTACGGTAATATCCCATGTAGGCTCTAGCGACTTTATCAATAATAATTTCCTCAAGCGCATGATAATCCTCTATATTCAGAATAATCCAAAACGCTACTTCGTCTATAGAAGGAGTTCTATGTATATGCTCTATTAGATCCTTAACTGCTTTTTGAATATCACAGAATATTTTATATGCACGAGTCTCATTGCCTTCAGCAAAGAGTTCGAGTTCAGATATTAAGCTATTAAAAAGTGAATATGTTTGATTTAATTCGTCATACGTTATTATAATATTTAGTGCTTTAATTGACTTGTTAATGGCTTTTAAAAAGTCGCTTATATTTTTATTAATACATTTTCTGTTAGCATAATAATATGTTACTCTAAGTATATACTCGGGAACCCCTATAGTACAATCACCTAAGTTAATGATAAAACTATGTATCAATTCAAATATGGAGTCTATTTTTAAAGCATTAGAATATGTATTAATATCAGCAAACGCGGAATCTATTATTCCTAGACCTCCACTAGATTCTTCATATAAATAAGCTTCCTGTAGAAAATCTTCGAAGATGCTTGGATCTACGTTTAACGGATTTCTCATACATCCTTGAATTTGATCATCAGCTGCACCAGACCTTGTAATAACATATGATATAAAATGATGAATTAGTGAATGTACTAATATATAGTTAATTGCATTAGAGAAAGTTAGATATTTTAATTCATCATTAATTCTATCTAACACCTCACTTGATTCTTGATTATTAGTATGAGAAGAATCTATTTGCTTTAAAATTCTTTTGAGAGATTTAACATATCGAGAAAATAGCATATTAATAAATAAGTCTATCTTAAATTTTTCCTCTCTCGTAGAATCATTGTATCTCAAGATAAAATCGTGAATAATTTCTTTTAATATATAATTAATATTGTTTAATCTACATTTTTGCAGATCAAAATCGTTATGTTTAAGTTCTTTTACAATTATTTTGCCTAGAGAATTATTTAGTACAATATCATTATAAGATATTGCTAAATCAAGTAAATATTTGAAATTGGGTGAATAAATGTACTTTAATCTCAAATCACTTATTAAAATAAATTTCAAAAACTTAATTATATTATCAACAATTGTTAATTGAATAAAGTTCTTATAATATTCATAATTATTATTAAAATCCCTTAAATTTCTAGTAATCCATGTATTAAAGTCTTTAATTAGAGAATAGGTAAATTTGAGAGCATTTGTATTTTCAATATTGTAAGCTAATAATATGGGAGTTATATTTTTCCTATTTTCCTCTATTTTCTCTTCAGCAAATAAGATCTTAACGCAAGGTCTATACTCTGTTTTTAACCTCTTTGGAGGAAAACCTGTTTTGTATTTACGTAGTACATAATAGACATCGTATGCATATATAGACTTATATATCTCTTTCAGTAGAATTCTCTTAAATAGACTTACTCCTAAAAGCTTTTTAATATTTTCAATGTAAAGAAAAATTTTTCCTTCTTCGCTAGGAGTGCCCGAAATATCAATCATAGGATAGGATTTTGTCTTTTCATCTAGTAATGTTATTATATTAAATTTCCTTGAGGTTAGCAAGTAGCTATACGGCATTAGACTTTTTCTATGTAATGTCCAATGATACTTCTTAAGATCATGTGGTATTTCTTCATCTGGCGGTATGTTCCATTTTTCTCTAACAGTATCCTCAATCTCCCTTGACCAATATAAATGAAAAGGTTTCACATAGAGTTTTAAAGGCCTATACGGTTTTACTTCTAAGTCATTTATATTTATATATTTATAGTCATCACCTAATAAATATTTTGCATATTTCAAGAAATTAGATAGATTACGAGGATAAGCTACATTTTCTAAAGGATAAGCTTCGTATAAATCTTCCTTACTGATTTTTGCTGCATAGTTTAAGTATACTTTGTTTCCATTTTTTATATAATAAAGTTTATTTAATACAAAAATATCACCTAGACTATCATTGAGTCTAAACGTAACTTTTGATAATGAATATTGAGTTAAAGCTAATGAAGGTTGCTCGAATCCTTCAAGGAATTTCCCTCTAATTATTGACCTTTCCACTATTTTTACTTCAGGGAGATTAGTTTCTGAAAATAATACTGAAGGTATTAATTCACTTAAATATACTTTATCTGAGTTATTTAGCACATCAATGTAACTGGATGACATATACTCCCCCTTCATTTACCTAAATTTACGGTTAATTTTCATTTTAAACTTAGTGAACAATTTAAATATCTCTTCTTCATTAAAGGCTAGAGCCAGCGGAGACAATTTCAACATGAACATTATTTCCTCCAATATATTAATTGTTTTACTATTTATTCTTAGCTTATTATTTACTGCAAGCTTATATTCCTCAATAAATTTATCTATATCACTTTCTCTTATATATAAAGGACAACTTCTGTTAATTCCTTCGTTTGCTTTTTTCAGTGCTATAATATCTAATATAAACTCTGCTATTGTTTGTTCTAGTATCTTTTCACTGGTAAAAGGTAAGTTTAATTTTTCTTTCTTAAGAAGTTCTCTTAAATCCTTAATACGAATAAGCATTTCTATAAGAGCCGCCTGTGAGGGTATATATGGAGAGAGCATTATTGCGATAGCTACTCTTACTAAAGGATTTTCCCTTATTATTCTACCTCCTCTACCAGCTCTTTGTATTAATGCTGAAATACTCATAGGCATTCCATGCTGATAAATGAGTATAACATTCCTATAGTCAACGCCCACTTCTAATGCTGGATCTGTTACAACAATATCTGCTATTTCAATGTTTTCTTTCACTCTGCCTGTATATCTTGCTATTTTTGGTTTTTTAATATATGGTCTATGTATATATTCAAGCGAATATGACCACCAGAGTTCACCGAGCAATCTGGCACTATTTACTTTACTATTATTAAGTAACGCACTTAGCGATCCTTTTAAAAGTTCCTTTTGAACTTCCTCTAAATCTTTTCGCTTAATATCCAATTCATCTGCTGTTAATTCAAAAAGCATATGATAAATATTTCGAAGATCCTGTAAACCTCCTTTTATATTATTTCTCCATAAAGCATCATTTAAAGTTATTTGTAATCTTCTTACGATATCAAGATTATCTGCAAAAATGAAACTTTTCTTTAACTTAGTATAAGATGGCATATTGTAATGAAGAACCATTATAGCTTGTATACTTACAGTTAAGTTGTCTACCATTTCTAATGTTGTTGGAACTATTATGAGAAAATACTCATTACCTAAAGGAACTTTGTCCTCTTCTTTTACGCTAATTACTTTAACATTCTTTCTATTTATACCAAACAGTTTACTTGAAAACTCCTCTGCATTAGGTATTGTAGCGCTTACACCAATAAAAAGTGATGGTCTTCGCTTACTATTTTTAAGCTTATAGACCCTGTAAAGTGTTCTTGCTAAAAGATAAGCAATACGAGAACCATATATTCCTTTGAGTAAATGAACTTCATCTAATATAAACACTGCAGGTCCTATACCTTTACCTTTACCAAATATCTTAGCGGCTTTTGCTCTCAGTAAATTGCGTCTCAGAGTCTCTCCTAAGGTAATATGAATATCTCCTGGCTGTTCATAAGCATGATCTCTTGTAAAGGATATAAAATCGAGTACTATGTCACTAGAGCAATAGAGCTTCTCGAAAAACTTTTTGATCTTTTCCTCTTTTAAGTCATATATCGAGTGAATTCTCCTCAACACCACTAAGGGATGCTTAGAACCTTTAGGATCCCACAAGAATGGTATTTCTAAAATAATTCTGTCTTTATCACGCTTAGCCCGTACATATATTCTTAAATCAGGTCTGCCAATAGGTATTGGTTTGAAATCAGTATTTAGTTTTGCGAAAGTTCTCTTTAGTGCAGTAGAATACTCTCTAATGCCTTGAACTTCTGTATAGCTTATGCTTATTCTTAAGATGGGATCTCTTAGATTTAACACTTCTTTTGCAGCTTTATTGATGTAATATGCATAAGTTATCAATCTTTTAAGTTGATCTGTAGCTAGAGCTCTCCTCGGGTAAATTATGAAGATAATAGGTGATACATCGTTTAGATTTTTTTCTACCTCATATACTGCTAGCTTATGTGCTAGAGCTATTATTAATGAGGAAATCACGAATACCTCAGTTTTTCCTGCACCAGTAGGTGCCTGTAAAATTATCCCTTTTTTAATAACAGAATTATTACTGTACTTCAATGTTGCATCAAGTAAATTTAGCTGAGACTCAAGTATTCCACATATTCCTTCAACTTGAAATCTATAAAATCGTCTGATACCTACTTCTTTTATTAAATACTCGAAAAATATATTAAGTATTCTACATAACTCGTCTTTATATGAATATTCACTTATATATTCATAATTGCTTGAATAAATTGAAAATAGGTATCTTACAAAAAGTTTATAAATGTTGACCGCTAGTACCTTTATCCGCTCTTTAATATCATAAATATCTACTACATCTAAGGGAAGCATCCTTGGCTCAACGAAAGCAAATACTCTATCTACGAGCCGTGGAGAAAAGAATATGCTTCTATCAGGAAATCTTTGTTTTACTTTATACAATATTAAGGCTATCTCTGATAATATTGTCCTTATTTTTACTCCTGATGACGAGACCTTTCTTTTAAAATCTTCCAAGCTTTCTATATCATCTTCAGAAATAACTGCTCTTATAAGGTTTCCCTTATACAAGGGATACTTTATTAATAAGTATAATATCTCGTAAACTATATCTTCTGGTAAATCAATATCTGCTATATTACTAATATCGCATGCCTTAATTAATCTCAATAAATTTTCCTCAATAGATCTTTTTATATCATTAACTATGTCAAGCTTTATAATATTCCATTTTTCATAATTCATGCCATTTATATTTTGTTGATCTAATTTCTCTAAGTATGATAATACACTATTAATTATATATCTACTTAGAAAAAGTTTAGTTTTACCTTTCTTTTCCAATAAATTAATTATTTTTTCATTAATATATTTATCTATCTTCTCTTTAAATATTAAATCTAAGCTTTGAAAATTATTCATATTCAATCCCTATAATACATTCAATTATGCCCTTTCTATTAAGTTCATATATGCCTCTTAGTATCTCTTCTAGCGTGAATTCTTCACTTAATTTGTCAACAACATTTCTTAGTGTTATTTTATCTTTCATTATGAATATCTCTAGTATTTTTTGTTCAACTTCCTTAAATGATTCCATAGTAAATATCATCTCTATATTATCTAATATTTTTTCCATATTTCTAATTAAAGAAGATGAATTTATTTGCATAGAAATTATTTCTGCTTTTCTTTTCTCATCTACTTTCTTACTAAGGACTAGCGCTAATCTGTTTAAGAGAATGTTAAGACTAGACAAAATTTTCTCACTTGATTTTTCCAATGATTCTACTAAAGACTTCGTATGCTTAGTAAGCTCATCAATAGAGTCTGTCTGAACCAATATATCTTTAATTTTGGCTATAGTTGCTTCTGTTTCTTTTTTAATATTGATTATTGTTGAATAAATATATTGGCAATATCTTTTTGTAAATGTATTATATTTACTGCAATTAGGTATGTTTTTCTCTAAATCAGTTATAAATATTTTGTTTTCTTTTAATTTATTTAAATACAAAATTAATTCATCAATACACTTATCTTTATTCAATATAAAACTTTTTATTGTATCCAATCTATTTTCATAGCAAATCATTAAAGTGTATTTCTTTTGAAGCAGCTTAGCTATTTCTGGATCTATGCTATTCACAATATTGAGTAAATAATCTAATTTATCTAATATAATATTTAATTTATTTCTGAATTCAGTTTCTCTAAATAAGATTACAAGATCATAGTATTCTGTGAGATTATTAAAGTCAGCTACTATATTTACTAGACATTGTTTGAAATAATCTTTTTTTAGGAATTCATTAAATAGGTCTCTTGAGGGAATTACGCCCAAAATTTTCTTTTTCTGATTTAGGCCAGCCTTATGAACAATCTCACTAATTTTACTAGTTTTTCCTCGTATTCCTAACAATTCGTTTACCTTATATAACCATAATTTACAGTAGTAGTTTAATATTTCCCTGCATATGTCTTCTAAGTCTTTATATACCCGACTAATTTTTTTATCCTCTTTTATTTTCATTATTCTATTATAAAAGCTCTTAATAGTATCAGTGTCTACTATATCTACTATGTCATCATCTATTAATACATCTAATGATTCTAGTGTAGTCCTTAACTCATCTAATATCTCTCTATACTTACTAAAGATTTTTAAGTAATTTTGATATTTGCTTATTATTCTATTTGTTTCTTCAAATACTATATTCTTACTATGCACTTTTTCACCTTTTTATTTTAATTTTTCTAATATATTCAATATATGTTTTTCTATTGAGCTTAAGAGATATAATAATTCTTTCTCATAAGTTTTATTTATTTCATTGTATACTTTATTTATATTTTTCATTATTTCGGGCAAGTTTTCATCTAATTGTTTAACTTTATCTAATTCGCTAACAGAACTATTTAATATTTTTATTAAGTCTTTCTTTAGTGCATTCGATAGTTCATCATTTATTACAAGTATATCTTGAACGCTGCTGAGATGTTCATAAATATTTCTTAGATAATTTGCTTCAAGTTCTCCGTAGAATTGCTCCAGAAAACTTTTCATATTTCTAATAGCTTTATACAAAAAGCCCCCTGAAGACTTCTCATTAGCATATAGTAAATTATAATATCCTATTAGTTCATGAAATTCTAGCGAAGATGAGGGAAAAGTTTTTATATAATATTTTTCAAGCACTTCTTTCTTAAATTGATCAATGTTATCTATAAACGCTTTTATTTTCTGCAATCTAGATAAGGTAATATTGCTTTCACTTATATTCTTTACAAGAGATATTGCTTTATCAATTTTATCTCTTAGAGTATTTAGATATCTGTCTATATCTTTCAAGCAATTATTAACCTTTTTTCTACGATTTTCTATTTCACGAATAACTTCGTTTGGAATATTTTCTATTTTACTAGATGCTATAGTATATGACAGAAATAGATCTATAATAATGTCAGTTTCCTCTGGAATAGAATTCATAATTATACTCTCTAATAGTGTCTTTACAGCTTTTTCAGAAGTACTAATGACGGCGCCTGGCTTAGATGACATAGTCATTTGAGAACTTGAAATAATAGAGATAATCTTTAGTACCTCTTTTAAATCTCTATTATTTTCAACAACTCCTTCTAAATCTCTAGAAATATTCAATACATTTTCTAAGTATTGTGCCTTTGTCTTGATATAAGTCGAAATATCTCGGTAAAGGCTTGAGAAAAATTCAGCATCCTCGCCTTTTATATCATACTTAAAGTATTCATTAAATTTTACTATCTTCTTAGAAAAGCTATACAGGTCTCTGGCTAAATCAATACTTAAAGTTAATGAATTTACGGCAAATGCATTTTGCCTTATTACTTTACCATGGCCTCCGCCTATTGAACTTACAGCTCTGTTTTTAGAGATATTTTTTAGTTTCTTCGATATTTCTCCTGAAAAAACGTCTCTTAGTTTTCTAGAGAACTTCATTCTATTATCATTCATTCGACTTTGTATGCTTAATATTTTATTTCTTAATAAAGTAATATAACTTCTGTAGACTATTTCTTCAAGTGAACTCATTCTTTCAGGAAAAGCACTTCCGCTTTCTAATATGTTGTATATTAACCCTTTTAGGAAAACCCCTAAGAGTCCTGTAGCATAGTCAATATGCAAGTTACCCAGGCGTTCTAGACCATATAATTCTTTTTCAATAGCTTTTTTATATTTGAACATCTTATCCAAATTATTAGTTATAATCAATAATATTATATATGGTGTTTTTTCCTCATTAAAAATTCCTCTAGATATTAATTTGTATAAAGCGTTTATTAGTATTTTATAATTAATATTATCTATACAAGGAACTACTAACAGATCTTCATTAGAAATGATACGTCTTTTATATAACTCCTTTGACAATTGAATAGAGTATTCTTCTATATCGTGTGAATCAAGTTTAAGTAAGCGACTATGAATATATTTGCTATAATGTCTAGCTTTACCTAGTAGCGGCACTGCAGTCGTTAGTGGATAATAAGACAAAATTTTTGAGGGTCTTAAAGCTACAGAGATTTCTTTTAACACCTTTTTATCTTCAGGTATGGTTTCATATAAATATCTGAAATCCATTTCATTGATAAGAAATAGAATTTTTTCGTCTGTATGTACTAAATCTTGTATAGCTGGAAGCACTACTTCTTTTAACTCTTTTATGTATTCTTTGTCACATAATAATAAGCCGTCATATCCTGCTAGAGTTTCTAATATTATTCTTATAGTTGATAGTATATCTGATAGTATTTCTTCCTCTATTTCTTCTTTGACTATTTTCCTAATATATTCTTCAATACAACTAATTAAGTTTTCTACACTGATAAAGTACTTTGAAGCTATTATAAAATCTTCTTCAGTAAACGTAAAATTCTTAATTATTTTACTGACAAAACTTTTGCTTAAAGGACATTGTAAAATTGTTAATAGTAATAATAAGTTAGCAGTGTTCTCCTCTTTTAGTGAGAAAAAGTCATAATCATTTCTAAATGTACTTATTGAGAAAAGAGGTACGTTTTCTATTATTTTGTCGCCTAGGATAGGATATATCTGTTTTGATTTATCTGCAGTAATTTCGAAATATAAGTTTCGTATACTAGCTTTATCTTCTAGTGCATCTCTTATTATATGTGCTATTCTGTGAATGATCCCAGACTGGATTACTTTATTTATCCAAGCTGGTCTCCCCTTAGCTAACCACCATGTAGTGTTACATAAACCTCTAATAATTGTACTCTTAAAGTCTTCCTTTACACCATATAATACTTCTTCCAGACCTCTCCCTAAGTTATTATAGATGTAATCTACTGATATAGGTGGTAGAGATACTAGCCGAAATCTCCATCCTGAATATGAGGTTAATTCTGATGCTATAGTCTTTGGACCGTAAACTAGGACTGCCATATAATTAGTTTTATGTTCATATATTCTATCAGCAAATTCCCTTAAGGGTATAGTTTCATACTCTACTATTTGTTTAAGACTATTATAAGCTTCTTCAACCTCATCAATTAACATTAATCCTTTATCTTCTGCTTTTAATGCAATACTATATATTATATTCCATGACATTCCTAAATACTGTAAGGGATCTTTTGTTTCCATATCAAGTATTTTGCGTAATTTTTCCTTTGCCTTTTTATATTCATTTTTCTCTATATTTTCCCTTAACTCTTGAAACTCTTTTTTAAAATAATTAATGAAATATTGTGGCAATTTAGATTCTTGAATTTTTTTATCTGAGATTTGATCTTTTATGTATTCAACTATTTCTCCTAAGTTGACTATTAAGACAGGGATACCCTTTTTCCAATATTTTTGTGCAATAGTTTTTATGAGAGTTGTTTTCCCGGAGCCATAGGGTGCTACTATAAGAGGTACTCTTACTCCTTTTTCATTTCGAAAGAATTTATCTATTAGTTCTTCAACTAATTCTCTTTTTTGTTTATAAAAGTCTATATAATTTATTCTAGATAAATAATCTTTATTAAGCATTGCATTCCCTCACCATCTTCCATATCTAATGTGGAAAAAATGTATATATAGGTTACTCCAGTCGTTCATAACATAGAAGAATGAGTAAAGATACAGATTTACTTTGCGAATACTTAAAAAGCCATCTGCAACTGATTAGTCATTTTTACAGAATACTTCCGGCGAATCTTGTCATAGTCTTCTTATTTTACTTGCTATTAATTTTTTGATAATTTTTTTATGATAATTACTGTTGTGTGTTATAAATTTTAAGAAATCTAATTCTTTTGCATCAAAATAGTCTTCTATATTCCCCAGTATGTTTAGATATTTTTCTTTAATTATTTTATGTGCTTCTTTTAATACATCTATGTATTCTTTTATTTCTTTCCGAAGCGTAGCATTTTGGAACGTTAGCATTTTTGCAATTAAGTGAGCATATTCTGTGTCAATTGGTATCATTACTTCTAATTCAAAGGGACTTATAGGAGGTTTTATTTCTGCTAATTTCTCCTTCAGCTTTCTTGTTAATTTTTTTCCGGGGACTTCATCAAGAAAAGCATAGGTTTGATTATACGTTACTAGTAGGCTTATATATGTTTGATATAATTCTCCTAAAGTTGTACCCGAAACTACTTCATGGCTTTCTTGTAGAATTTTGTTTAAATATAGTAAGTGATCATTTGTATATTTTCTTAGATAATCAGTATCAATATATAAGGAAGCTTTATGAACTATTAAATTAAATACTTCACTTAGATGAAAAATGTCTCCTTTATTTAAATTAAGTTTTGTCCTAGGATTTGATATATTATATTCCTCATAATTTCCGTGACCTGATTTCCTATCGAATGCCAATCCGGCAATAGTTAAGTTTGTTGATCCATAATATTTTCCGTGATAAATTACTCCTTCAGAAAAGCATACATGATAGTATATAAAAAATTTTGCATGATTTAAGAATTCTTTTGTAGGACTGTAAATCACAATGTAACACTTATCTTTAAGAAATTCTATTGCTTGCTCTTGGAGAAGTTTCATACGTTTTGGAAATACTGACGGTGCAGTAGTTCTAATTAAGCAGACAATGTTCTTTGGAGAAAATCTTATAAGATCATGAATTCTTCTTAGTAGTCTACATCCTTTGTAAACAACATTGGGTGATATTATGAGACTCGAAATATAGATTATTGTAATAAAATCATGTCGCTGATTTATACAGTTATTAAACTTTCTTTCGATAAATGAAACTATATTTTGTAAACTTTTAAGAGCATTATCTAATGTAGGATATTTTATGAGCATAATGTCACCCTCAATAGTAAGCCTTCCTTAAGATACTTAACTTAACAGATATATAAAAAGAGCTCGGACTTTTTCCTTAAATTTCTTAGCCTTCTTCGCTAAGGCATAGATATTATCCTGAATAAAAAGGCTTATATAGGTTCCATTTCTAGGCTTTTGAGCTCTAGTATTGGGATTACTTCTGGTGTGGGATTGAGAATTATTTGTTCTTCAAAGTGAGGAGAGTGGCTTTGGGTTGGACTAAGTGTTCTGGCTATATTTTCTGGGGTTTTATTCCTAGTTTTAAGGCTTTTTGTGTTAGTATTTGTTTTACGTCGCTTATTTCTGTGCTTATCTCGTATTTTAGTGGAGCTCCTAGTTCATTTAATGCGCTTTCAAGGAATCTAACGAGTTCCAGAAACTTTTCCTTGTCTTCGCATTTTAGAGCTTCTGTTTTGATGTAGTCTATTAGTGTGAATAGGGCTTCGCCTGTTCTTCTTCTGAGTACCTTTACTAGAAAACTTAGAGTATAGAGCGGGTTTTCTTCGTAGGCGGCTTTTAGTACTTTGATTTTTGTTTTTATGTTAATGTCTTTAACTGTGTTCCAGTTATAGACAGTTTTTCTTTCTATTCCTGCGACTTCGCTGGCCTTTTTAATACTTTTGTATTTCTTTACAAGCACATCGTAGAATAGTCTTCGCACATCTCCTTTTGATAGGTAGTTAGCGAACTTGTATGCGAGTCTTAGACTCATATTCCTATATGTGTAATATATTACACACATATAGGTTTTTACATACTAGATGTAAATTGTTAGTGTAAATGAGGAACAAACCGCTGCCTGGCTGCTACTATCATTTTAGAAATGAAGTAAGGAAATTAAAAATAAATGCTGTTAGTGCAGTAGCTGAAACTATTAGGCAGACTTTTAAGGGAGTGGAGGAAGCTGTGCTCCTTTGAGTTATAGAAGAATTTTAGAGGTAATAGATTAGTATTGTATGGTTTTATGGTTATGGTGTTTAAGGAGATTTAATTGAATATGTTTTTGGTGTTCTGGTAATTGGCTATATGTTGTTTAGTATTATTTTTGCTACTTGGAGGGCGTGTTCTGTGTCTTGAGGTGATATGGATATTTCTATTGTTTTTCCTATTGTTTGTTGGATTTCTTTGTTGAATATTTTTATTTTTGTTGGGTTTAGTGTGTAGTGGTCGGCGGCTACTCTGCAGGTGTATAGGTAGATTATTTCGCGGTCTAGGCCTTTGTTTAGTAGGTCTCTGTGGAAGTCTTCGTATGTGTATAGGTCTTGGAGGGGCCCTTTTCCTTTTTTCCTGAGTCCCATTGTTTGGCTGCCCAGTAGTTGAAGAGAGACAAGTAGAGTGCTGGTCGCTGTTGTTGATGATTACTTAGTTAAAATTGCTAGAAGTAAACTTGAGGACTCATTAGTAGTGGCTGAAGGCTCTTTGAGAAGACATAAGGTTATGTTAGAGAATTTGGGGTTGAAGCCTTCTGTAATGTATGTTTTTTAGGTATTGCTGACACGTTGCTAGCTTATACTAGAATTCAGGTTGAAGATCACGGTAGGAGACTCAGGGACGTTAGGTCGAGAATGCCGTTGAAATGGGATTTGTGAGAATGGGCTAGCTCCGCCCCAATCTCATCCCCCAGGGAGTAATCCTTGGTGGTCGAGGGCTTCATCCGAGTTAATACTAGTTTTAGGGATATATGTTTTTTGTGGCTGATGTTTACTGATCTGTTTGCTGGAGTAATTGTGCTAGCTTGTTGTTGTACTTCGATATAGGTGCTCTTTTGCTTGAAATAGTGTCTAGTGGCTTCTTTATGTGGTGGGCAGAAATAGGTCTTATTACTGCCTTCTCGTTATTTACATATTGTGTTGTGTATTCGTAAGCTTTCTCAGTATTTAGTCTTAATCCTCTAGTTGCCGTATTTTTTACGGAGTATAAAGGCTACTTTTATACTTTAAGTACTAGACTATATAGTGTGAGCTGTACTCAAATTGAGAGACTATTAATGGAGATCAGGAAGTCTTTGGAGATAGCGAAGAATATTGTTAGCATGGATTATAATGAGTTTATATGTGATATTAGGAACAGGTATACTCTGCGTTTAGCTCTTGTGGAAATAGTAGAGTCTTCCTCTAGTTTAGGTCTTCATATTTTGAGAGAATTTCTAGGTGTCAATAAAGTTGAAGGATATTCTCACATCTTTAGACTGTTGAGAGATCGTGGAGTTATTTCTCCTAAAGTAGGTGAAGATATGGAGAATCTTGCTAAATTAAGAAACTTAATAATACATAGGTACTGGGAAATAGACGACTCTAGAATTTATAAAGAGGCTAAAGGTAGTGGACTAAAGGTGGTAGAGGATTTTGTTAAGGAGGTAGAGGAATATGTCTCTAGAACTAGAGCTTCGCGAAAAATTTAGGTTTTATGAGATTAGCCAGCAGGAGAAGAAAATAATATTGTGTAAGCTTAAAGAAGTATTGAAAAGCCGTAGTGAAGTATTAGTAGCGGTGCTCTATGGATCATTTCTAAGAAAGTATCCTTTCAGAGATATAGATTTAGCTTTATACGTTAAGCCTCAAGAAGATTTACTTAAATATAAGTTTATGCTGGAAAAAGAGTTGTCTGAGGAAATAGGATTTCCTGTAGACGTTAAAATATTGAATTATGCTCCAGCATGGTTTATTCTAGAAGTACTTGAGTCGGGGAAAGTTCTCTTAGATAGATTTGGATTGTTTGAAAAAATTTACTTAAAAGCATTAGATGAAGTAAAGTACTTTAAGCAACTTTAGATTAGAGAATGATTTAAGTATTTTAGTACTAATGCACATTCTACTGAAAGCTCTCTTGTTTTAATTTAAATCCTAAATCTTTTCCGGTGTTAAGATTTGTTAAAAGTTGTGAGGCAAAATAGGATTTGATAAATATGGTTTAAAGAATACTTAGCTGAATTTAATTGCCTAAAACTTTGTACTGATAGAATCTGAAGTCAGCTGGTTTTTCTATTTTAAATACTACTTTTCCGTCGCCGGCTACTTTGACTACGGTTTCTGTTTCGTGTAGAAGGTCTTTGAGTTTGAGGGAGGTATTGGAGATGAATTTGAGTTGGATAGCTTTAGTGTCTTCGTGGTTATGTAGTTCTCGGAAGATGAGTAGGTAGCCTGCTTTTTCTTCGAAGATGTGGCATTGGAAGCCTGTCCAGCTTTTGTTGTCGGGTTTACTGCCGATGGGGAAAACGTAGCCTTTGAATATGTTTTTTCTGTGTTTCTTATATACTTTGAGAATGGATTTTATTTGTTCGCGGGCTGCTTGGGAGTAGAGGTGTGTTTCTTGGAAGAATATGGGTGTGCCCATTAAGGTAATGGCTACGCAGTACTGGTGGCTGTATAAGTGGGCGTCGCTTGCCTTGGGGTCTACTCTATCTATGTTCTGGACTGTGCACTGAACTTTATTTAAGTTAATGTATTTGGAGAGCTGCCAGAGGTCTCGGAGGACTAGGTAGGGGATGTATACGTTGTAGGACTCGGGCTTCCGGTTTTCTAAGTAGATGCATCCGTACTCTTTTGCGAAAAAGTAGCCTACTCTAGGAGAGTTTTCTGTGACATCCCAGTTTACTTGAGCTTTATGCCCTGTGTACTTAATGAACTCTCTTACAGCTTTCATAACTTCGTCTACTTCGCTGTAGGTTTCGAAGTGGAGGCCGTCGAGCTTGAAGTATAGGAAGCCTCCAGTATTGTAGTGGTACTTCAGGTTTTCTAGGAGCTCTTTAGGGCTCATGACTCCTGTATTGAACCAGAGGCCTAACTTAACTCCCTTTTCTTTTGCTTTAGCAGCTACTCTAGTCCAGCCTTCTGGGTAGAAGTCTTTTCTAGGTCTCCAGTTTTCGTCTTGCCAGCCGTCGTCTATTTGCTGGACATCGATACCGAGGTCTGCTTGACTCTCTATTTCTTTTAAAACATTTTCTTCTCGGGCGGCTTCTCTTCCTCCTCCGCTGCCCCAAGTATTCGCGATAATATAGATGTCTCTATTGGGCTTAATAGGGTAGCGTAGTCTATCAAATACTTTTAGCGCGAGTTCTCTTCCATCATCTCCTCCACTGTAAACTAGGCACCAGGAAGCCCAGCAGCCGCGAAAACGGCTAGAGACTATTTCTTCGGGAGATAGGCCGCTTCCCGTTGACTCAACGCCTTTAGAGGAGTCACAGCGGAAGACTCCGCAGTTTACTCCAGGCTGATTGACACACTTATGAGACTCTTTAATAATAGCTAGACCGTAGCCTTCTTTCTCTATGCAGAGTATGCTGCCCCAACTATGTTCCTCGATTCCTGACAGTGGAGAAGTCTTTACTTCTTCTCTTAAAATCTCTGTTTCAGGCTCGTTTCTGTGTTGTGTATCGTTGTAGTAGCCTATTTCGCGTCTAACAGTGTTCTCGAAGCTTACTGGAATATACTCGACACGAGACTCTCCATTAAATTTCTCAGGAGAAAAGCCTTCTAAGCTCTTGACTCTAATTTGAGTGCGAATACCTGGTGAACTAGGGTAAGCCCATATTAAGTACTCTACTTGAAGTTTTTCTCGTGGATACTCTACTAAAGCGCGTACTTCTATGTGCTCTGAAGTAAAGCCTTCGTCGTCGCTTACTTTAGCGTCAACAGACAGGAGCTCAGCTTCACCTACTATGCCCCAGAGACTCCAGTCACAAGAATAGGCGGGCTTTCTTCCACACCACTCTACGCCCGAGACTTTATCTTGAAGACTCACTGTAACAAAGCCTCTACTAGTCCATTTCCACTTACGCCGCATTCTACTAGTATCTACAACTAAGCTGTCATCGGAGATAAGTGCGGTAGCTGACTTCAACTTGATCTCTCTCATTCATTTCACGGCAGAAATCCTCCTCTAAACTATATATTAATTTAGCAAGTTTTCTTCAAGTCAGCTAAGTATTCTGCCTGCGGTGTTTCCTATGGAGGTTATTTAAGTTTCGTAAAGTATTTTGAAGAATTTCTTTGCTCCTGAATGCTTGTTGAAGGCATATATAGGTTACTGGAAACTATTGTTATGGGTGGCTGGATTGAGACTTGTAGATAGGTTAATTGATTGGGCTAAGCGTGAGTATAGTTGTAGACATAGAGTCACGGCTGTTATCAGTGGTGTGCTGGTTTTCGGTGTGCTGTTGCCTTTAGTGATTGTTTTTGTCTCTTTTGAGCTCGATAAGCTGCTTGGACTGGAGTTTTGTTTAAGACCGTATAGTACTGTATTAGGGCTGGTTTTAATGGCTGCTGGATTGTTCTTTTTGGTTTGGGCTGCTTATGCTTTGTGGAGTATTGGTAAGGGGACTCCACTGCCTTATGCTCCGACTAAAAGGCTTGTAGTTAAGGGGCCTTATGCTTACTGTAGGAATCCAATAGTATTTGGGGCTCTTTTATACTATATGGGGCTGGTTTTAGTAGTGGGTGCTGTTTCTGGGCCTATTGTGGTAGTGTTGTTTACAGCTTTAGCTTTACTGTACGTGAAGTTTGTTGAAGAGAAGGAGCTAGAGGCGAGGTTTGGTGCGGAGTATATTGAGTATAAGGAGAAGACGCCTTTTCTAATACCTCGTCCTAAGAGGGATAAAGGATAGTAGTGATTTAGGGCTAGTGGGTACGCGTTATGCGTATTTACTTAAAGTAGCTTAGATTTTTTTATGAAAGTTTCTTCGTATAGTATGTTTTCTGTGCTTTCTCCTATTTTTTCAAGGAAGTTTATTAAAGTGTTGTCTCTTGTCAAGAAGAGTAAGTTGCGTGTAAGGGATGTTGTGTAGAGGAGTAGGTCTATTAGGTCTTTGAAGCCTTTCTTTTTTAGATTGAGGGCTTTTATGTAGCCTTCTGTTGTTGGGTAGGTTGGGTTGAATTCTTCTTGTATAGAAGATAGTCCTGCAGCTACTATTTTGGGGTCGTATTTTGTTTTAGTTATTTTACCTAGTATTTCGAGGATATTGAATTGAGTATAGTAGAATTCAGCTTTTTTCTTTCTTCTAAGTTTCTTAAGTAGAATTAATACTTTTTCTGTGCCTTCGACTTTTACGCCTACTATTGGTAGGATGTAGGTTGAGTCTAAAAGTATTTTGAGTTTAGCTGAAGAGTTCATTTTGCATTTCCTCTGATTCTTTTTCGAATTCCTCGAAAGTTGTTTTAGCGAATTTGGGGCCCTTTAAGGCTAATTCAAATGGGTCAGGTACGGGCTCTAAAATTATTTTTGAGTCTTCTACTTTTATTTTCACGTAGTCTCCTTCTTTAATTCCCGCGGCTTCAGCTATTGCTTTCGGAATATATAAAGTAAACTTTTTTGAGATTCTGACTTTAGCCTCAGGATTCATGGTGTTTCCCAGAATATATGTTGTTTCCCAGATATAAGGATTTGCTGGTTTTCTTTACTGCTGTACTGTCTAATATTGATTTAAGTAGTCTTCGATTTTCATCTGAGGTTCTGTGTCTAGTTAGTGCTTAGTGTTGTTAAAGTGGGTAAGAATTGGTTTTGTCTGTAGATCTTAGTGTTTTACTAGTTTGAAGTACTTTTTGACTATATGCCGGTTTCTAACTTGATTAATTCTCTTCGCTACTCTAGGTCTTTCTCTACTTTATTGTCGTAGTCTACTTTAAGACCTGCTGTGTTTAGTTTTACTGCTCTAAGTGCTTGACTTATTTCTTCTAGTGAACTTGGTTTACTTACTGTATATGAATCTTCCATCGTCTTTTGTTTGTGGGAGTTTGTGTATTTTTGTTTTAAGCCACCCTATTTTTACTTCTTCTAGAGGTGTGTCGAATTCAGGGACGTAGGGTTTTATGTCGAGTAGGGGTGTTCCATCTACTACGTCTATGTTTTTTACGTAGAGTTTGTTGCCTTCAATTTTTGTGAGGCGTACTACTGATAAGCCTATGGGGTTTGGTCTTGGTGGTGCTCTTGTAGCGAATATTCCGTGTTCACAGTTATCCATGTAGGGTTTTACGAGTAGTTTTGTTTGTCTGACTAAATGGAAGTGGTAGATGAGTATTATGTGGGAGAAGCCTTCTAGGTCTTTTAGTCCTTGTGTGTACTCAGGGAATACTTCTACTATTCCTTCGGCTCCCTGTGCGCCTTTAGGCTGTATGGGTGTTCCCTTGGGGTTTTTGAATGGGGAGTGTATTATTCCTATGACTCTGTATTTTATCCACTGGCTTTCTTTTGTCATGGTGGCTGACCTACATTAATGTTTCGGGGAGGAGTATTAATTTAACTATTTTAATTGTTGAGTAGTGTTTTAGGTGAATATAGTGATTTGGCTGGGTTAGTAGGCCTCTTAGAGAATATTTGTTTTTAAAGCGGAAAGTAGATCAAGAATTTCTTGATTCTCTGAGGCGTAAGCAGAAGATTCTTGAGGAGTATACGTATAAGGACCTGACTGCTCTCGGGGAGCTGGTTAAAGAGGCTTTATCTAGAGTTCCTGAGAATATGAGGAAGGAGAGAAGTGCTTTAGAGGAGTTTTTGCTAAAAATTACGCAGGGAGCTACAACTGTTTCTGATTTAATTCAGTTAGCGGATATATTTCTAGGTATTATGGGGTACCCGCCTCTAGTATCTATAGCTAGGAGAGCTCTTTCAATTATTCAGGGACTGAGGAATTGAACATATAGTTGAGGAAACTGAGTATTTTATAGCAGTATTAAAGCAATCATATTTGCTTTATATTAGAGTACATGTGTACTAAGGCTGTTTTACGGTTTTTTTCCACTGGTTTAGTAGTTTTTCTGCTTGTTGTGCAGAGGGGGCTTGTGTTTGTATGAGTATGCTGTGTTTTCTGTAGTGTTTGATGAAGTTTGCTACTTTGTGGAATGGTATTGAGACCACTAGGAGTTTGTTGTTTTCTAGTATTTTGTTGTATAGGGAGAACCATTGAGGTGATCCACAGTCGTTTCCTTTTAGTTCTTCTCTGGCTCCAGGGACCCATTGTATTCCGTCTAGTTCCTGTATTTTGAGTAACTGGTTTAGGTGTGGTATTTGGCCTGGTCCGTCTAAGTGGTATATTGCGTAGTCTAGTCGGCTGCACTGTTCTTTTATGTGTGGGTAGACGAATTCTTTGAATAGTTTTGGGGAAAACATGAAGGATACGTCGCATTGGAGGGGGTACCATTTCTTAGGGCACCATATTTCCATCCAGGCGCTGGTGCCTTCGTGTCCTTTTTCACACATAATGCTGTATAGTTTTTCGTAGCACTTGTGCCAGACTTCAGTGACGTTGTGAATGACTGTTTTCAGTTTTTCTGGCCGGCGGCGCATATCTAGTATTGTTTCAACGGTGCCTCTTAGAGCCGCTATTACGTCTAGTACTCCTCCTATATCTGTCATTCCTACAATGAATTTGGAGTAATGACTTTCTACAGCTGTTTTCGTGGCTTTAACTACTCTTTTCCACCAAATGTTGTTTTCATCTAAATCTGCTTCAGCTAGCTCAGCTAAGCTCATGGTTCCTTTGGCTTGCTGATTTCCGAACCACATTGTGGTGTCCCTGAATACTGGTTCTGCTCCTAGCCAGGCTGACAGTATTCCTGGACCATAGTTGATCCATAGGTTTGGATAAGATGCTCCTCCGAAAAATGTGTGTGAACACCATTTTTCGAAAGACTTGACTGCTTTTTCGGGTTCATCGGGGTGTCTGCAGAAATCCCAGCCGTCGTAGGGGAAGTGCTCGGTGCTTCGTGGAGAAGTTACTTGGAGTACTGGGTGTTTGAGCTCTTTTTCCCACCAGGCGGCGAGCATATTTTTTGCTTCCTCCCAGTCTTCTTTATAGAGTAGCATAGCTATCTAGTTTGCTTAAAGAGTGACAGTATATTAGATTTCTTTAATTGAGACTTAAATCTATTTGAGTGTAGTAGACTCTGTGCTCGAAAATTTACTCGGTTTGTTTAGTGAAATTATTTTAAATCCACTGGATATTTAAGTGAGTTTTCTCAGCTATACGTGATGTCTAGCGTCTTGAAGAGAGAAATTTTGAAGACTTTAAGAGAAGTTAACTCGAAGCTTAATGCTATTATCGCTAAACTTGAAGCCTTAGAGAAAAATGTGTCTAGGCGCAGGGTATTGGAAAAGCCTTCAGTTGCTGTAGATGTAGCTATTTTTGTACCGGAGGGTATTGTTCTCGTTAGGAGAAAAAAGAGCCTTTTAAGGGTTATTGGGCTCTTCCGGGAGGATTTGTTGAGTACGGGGAGAGAGTTGAGGATGCTGCTCGAAGAGAAGTACTTGAAGAAACAGGGCTTGAGGTTGAGCTTAAGGGCCTTGTGGGAGTCTACTCTGATCCTAGGAGAGATCCTAGAGGACACGTGATATCGATTGCTTTCTGGGCTGTGCCTAAGGGAGGTGTTTTAGCTCCTTCAAGTGACGCTAGTGAAGTAGAAGTCTTCGAGAAACTGCCTGAGCTAATAGCATTTGACCACAAGAAAATAATACTTGATGCCATTAAATCTGCTGAAAGAAGCGGATTCAAGTGCTCAGTTAAATTATAGTTAAAGGCTATTGCTTACCACTAAATAGAGTAAATATTTACGTCGTAACCTAGCTACACTCTATTCACATATTACTGTAGCTATGTTTCGGAGCTTTGATTACAGTATAATCTCCTGTGAAATAGGTCTTCGGGAACTTGAGTATATGTCTTGACTAGGTACTTATATATGTTTAAGCAGTATGCTAGAAAGGTGCTGTTATGAGCTACTCAGAGTACAAGCTGTTTTTCGGGGACTTACATGCGCACTCTAATGTGTCTGGCTGTGGTAGGTGTTTTGGAAGAGATTTGCTGAAGAGAGATACCTATCTTCATGTAAGCCTTATTGAAGAATATAGGGCTAGGAAGCTAGCTTCAGAAGAGACTATAGACTTGATCTACGAGTTTGCGAAAGAGAGGAGTAGGCTGGATTTTGTTGCTGTAACTGACCACGACTATAATATTTCTGATGAGACGTGGGATGTGATTAAGAGGAAGGCTTCTGAGTGGTATTCGCCAGACAAGTTTGTGACGTTTAGTGCCTATGAGTGGACTTCTTATGTTTACGGCCACAGAAACGTATACTTCTTGACAGACGACGCTCCTATATTCAGGTGTACTGATTTCGGTGAGTATCCGTGGAGAGTTAAGGGGTATTCTCCGAGAGACTTGTGGAGTTTTCTCAGAAAACATGGTATTAAAGCGATAACAGTGCCTCATCACCCGACTATAACAGATTTTCCAGTAGACTGGAGCTACTATGACCCTGAGTACGATAGGCTAGTCGAAGTGACTTCGCAGTGGGGTGTTTTCGAGTACTACAGGAATCCCTTTCAGTGCATTTTGTCAGATAACTTGCCTAGATACTTTGTAGTAGATGCCTTGGAGAGAGGATATAAGCTTGGCTTTGTGGGTGGAAGTGATTCACATGACTGTAGGCCGGGAGACAGTATTCGAGCTGCTTTGCCTCGGCTAGGAGTCCCTAAGGACTTTAAACTGAATTCCCTGAACCAGTTTTTCGTGCCCTACCACATGCCTAATCCTCTTGGATCAGGGCTAGCAGCTATCTACGCTGAAGAGCTTACAAGAGAGTCTCTGTTTGAGGCTCTCTATAAGCGTAGAGTATATGCTTTGACAAGTGATAGAATAAAACTTAAGTTTAGTATAGATGGCCGCTTAATGGGAGAAGAAATAGTAGTCGACGACCCGAGCTACAGACCTGTTCTTGAGGTAGGTGTAGAGGGTGTAAAGGATCTTGATAGAGTTGAAGTAGTTAAGAACGGTAGGGTTGTTTTCCGGAAAATATGTAAGGGAAGAACTGTTTTCTTTAAGTTTGTTGATGAAATGGAGCCTTTGAGAGCATATAACTACTATTACGTGAGAGTAGTGCAGCGTAATGGTGCTAGAGCGTGGTCTAGTCCTATATGGGTGATTTACAGGAACTTGGGGAAAATTGAAGCGAGATACGAGAAGTCTACTAGACTTCTTTCTCTTAGAAATAGTGGTAGGCGAGAACTCAAGGACTTAAGAGTAGCTTTTCTGAGAGAATTAAGGCAGGAAGCTAGAGCACCAGATGTTTTCTCGAAAGAGTCTTTTGGAGCTTTCTTCTGGACTGAGGAAAAGAGCGTTGACGAAATTGTGCTGAAAATAAGGTTTAAGAGTAGTGTTCCTAGGAACTTTAGGGGATGGCTTAGGCTTTATGGGTGTGAAAACTATTTTGTTAAGCCAGCGGGCTTCGCTATAGTAAAGTATGGAGGCGACCTGTTTACTGATGACTACAGCGGGCTTATAGAGTGGGATATTACGCCGAGTTCTAGGCTAAATATGCTTGACATACATAGTGTTAAGGGCTTAGACGTACTAGTGAAAATAAATCCTTTCGAAAAAGCCTACGCTCAAATAGAAGTATTACAGGATGGCGAAGCCGATACTGCGCACACTTTTGCCGGAAATAATCCTGTAGACAGAATACCGTTTAAGATGCAGTTGAATTACTTGAAAGACTTTCTGTTGATTAAAGAGATTAAAAATCTTTCTCCGCTAAAGGAAAGCGCTGTTCAGGCTCCTAGAGAAGCACACTACGCTTTAATATATCCATGTGAGCAGGGATATTTTGGCCCTACGGCTAAACTGCTGAAATTAGCTTAACTACCACCATAGTTATTTTCTTTTCTTCAAGTATCCTCACTTTGTTTATCTATTTGTATTATATTTGGCCGTTATTTGAGTGCTTTTATTTAATTCACAGATATTGTGTGCTTGTAGCCTATAATACTTAGCGTTAGGCTCACTTCTCGTGTTTTAGCCATAGTTTCAGCGGGTATTTTATGAATATTTTGCACCAGCAACATTGGCGGATTTCCATTAATGCTTCATATGTTTCTTCTATCCAGCGGCTGCCGCAGTATCTTCTAGTAATTACTACTTCTCTTCTTGTTCCCACTGAAACCCAGAAGTGTTTGCCCTTCGGCGATTTTATGCACTCTGTGTGGATAGTGTTTTTCTTGTGTAGTGGTTTATGTGTATACGCAATTATTAGCTGTTACAGTTTCTAATAAGTTTTATTTTTCTTTAATAATATTTACTGTTCTTTTGCTACTTTGGGGACAACTCTGTGTTTGAAATATTTTATTTGCTTTAGTAGTAGTTTTCGGGAATTTGAATTAGGTTGCTTTAAGAGAGTTCTCTGTTGTGCTCTAGGATCTAAATTTTCTTTTGTAGACTGTTTGTGGGGAAGGAGATATATGTGGGTGTTGTTATGATTGGTGAGGAGTTGGAGGGAAAGGGTGGGGCTGGGAGTGTGTTTAGGTTTGTGTTGATGTTTATTAGGGCTTTGAGTAGGAGGCTTGGTAAATTTAGTGGTAGTGTGGAGGCTTTTTTAGAGACTTTGAGGTATGTGGGTGAAGCGGGAAATGTGATTCGGAGAGAGTTGATGAGTTGTTGTATGGTGAGGGGAATTTGTTTGAGTGATTTTGCTGAAGTGTGTTTAAAGATGGTGTTAGGGTTTTAGGGGGTTTAAGCGGTATGTGTACTATTAGATTGATGTTTAGGGTTCTTTTTGTAGGGGGTGCTGTGGATTGTGGCTATTGTTTTGTTGTCTATTGCTGTTAGGTATAGTTGTGTTCTGAGTATTGGGTTTTTGTCTACTAGTATTATTTTGTTTTTGAGTGCTCTGTATGTTAGCCAGAGTGGCGCGTAGTTTAGTATGATTATGTCTACTGGAAGTTTTATTGTTTTGGATAGTTTCTGTGATAGTTTTTGGGCCCATAGCTGGTCTTCCAAGAAGTCTGTTATTTTAGCTAGGTATACTGCTATGTCTATGTCGTGGACTGCTCTGTTTTCGAGGAAGCCTCCGAATATTGTTGCGAATACTATGTTTTCTTCTGTGCTGAGTACTCGCCTTATTTTCTCTACGATTTTCTTCTTTTCTTCTGGCGGTATGTAGTGGGCTTTACCTATTTCTCGAAACATATTCTTCGACCTCTTCTAGGAACTTTTTTATGGCTTTAAGGCCTGAGGTTTTTGCTTCACGATATATTCTTTCGTCGTCTATTTCCCAGTACCTGTGTATGAGGAGATTTCTTAGTCCAGCTAGTTTTTTCATAGAATTTGCGGTTGCAGGTGATACTATTTTGAGTTTTCCTAGTAGCTCGAAGACTTCGCTGTATGTTTCTGGGGTGTAGTTGTAGTTTGTTTCGAGTATATGTGTTCCAATGACTGCTAGTGCTTCAACTATTTTGATTATCGCGTATCTAGCGGCGTAGATCGATATTTCGTCGTCTAGGTACTCGTTCAGCGGTTTACTCAGGATTTTCTCGAGTAGTTTTAAGGTTGTTTTCGCTTCAAGTATAGTTCTTTCGATCCTTTTGATATCGAGAGGCATTAAAGCACCTCTCTGTGGACAATAGGTTTATTGAGTAATAAGGCTTGTGTTCTTAGGGGTTTCTTTTGGTTAGATTTTGTTTGTAGTCATTTTATTGAATTGATGGGGATGTATTATTGTTGGGGTGTTGTGTTTATTGATTTGTTGTTTTGGTTTTTGGGTTTACTGGTGTTTTATTATTAGTGTGGCGAGTTCTTCTCTGAATACCCATTTCTTGTTTTCCACGTATTTCCATAGTGGTGGTACTTTTTTGTATGCTTGTGCTTGATTATATGTAGTATCTGCGTGGCATTTCTATGTCGTATGTGTCGGCTTGGCGCATTATGTGTTTTTCGTAGCTGCATGAGAACTGGGCTACGAGTATTGCTTTGCCTAGCTCTATTATGGCTGAAAATGCCCCTGGTAGTTAGCATAGTATTCTTGTGTATAAGGGTGCGTCTTTTTCTTCGAAGTAGTAGATTTTAACTAGAGTGAGTCTCATGCCACTGTATATTGGGGCTGTGTTTCCTTTCCACATTGCTTTGACGTGTTTGTTGAAGTGGTAGCTTATTACTTGTTTTGAGGTGTCGGGTATTGTAGAAAGAGGTTTGCTGTGGTGTTGAGTTGATTGATAGTTTTGTGGAGTTAGTTAGAGTTGTTTGGGTTTATTGGAATTGTTTCTGGTAGATAGATATTTTATTTGGTTTTGTGTTATTGTTATCGGGGTTATGGAGGTTTATGTTGGTTTTAATCGGCTTATTAAAGGGTTGAAGGAGTGTAGTCTGTGCTTTAGGTCGAGGAAGGCTGATTACTCGTTGGTGTTAGACTATATTCCTGTTGGTGTTCGAGTCATGTTTGTTGTTTACGAGCCTGTGTCTGGCTTCTTTTATGATTTAAGTAGTGGCTGTGTTTTTCGGGATAAGTTTCTTGATTTATTGTTTGAGGCTGGTTTGATTGGTGGTCGTAGTTTAGAGGCTTTTGCTAAGCGTAGGTTTTATTTGAGTTATGTTGTGAAGTGTCGTGGGGGTAGTGTTAGTTACTGTAAGCGTTTTCTACGTGAGGAAATCAGGGTTCTCAGTCCAAGAATTATTTGTACTTTAGGGGAGTCTGCTCTTAGAGTGTTTCTTAGGAGAGAGGAGACTGGTCTCAGGGAGTATGTTGGCTCGTTTGTTCCTTCTAGGGAGTTGAGGAGTGATATGACGTTGGGTACGCCTGTGTTTGCATGCTATTATCCTGGTAGGGGGCCTGTGTCTGATAGTATTAAGGTTGAGCACTTTAGAAGACTGAAGTTTTATTTAAGTAAGTATTAGGAGATAAGTACTTGTCTGGCCGGGTCTTGCTCGAGGCTAATGATTTCTCCTCTCTGTTAGTGTTTATAGTAAGTAGGTGGACTCTAGTTTTTAGGGTTTCTTGAAGAAAACCTTGAGGAGAGGGCTAGAATTAGGGCTAGGATCTGTAGTAAACTAGGGTCTTTTAATCTTTTTGAAATACATTTAGTTAATTCACGGGAATTTGAATGGTATAAGAGATTCGTTGATAAAATGTTAGCTGTTAGCTACGAGAAATAGTACTGTTGTTAGAGTTGATGCTAGTGGAATTAGATGTATGGAGTGAGAAGATTCATATTGGTTAAACCTATGGTTATACTTGGTGATACTATTGGTTAAACTTAGAGTTAAGGTTGGTTCTAAGGGTCAGATTGTTATTCCTAAGATCTTTCGGGAAGCTTATAGGATTAGGGAGGGAGAATATGTGATACTTGAGCCTGCTGAAGGTAAGCTGATTTTGAGGGGAGTAGAGGAGCCAGAGGCTATTGTAGAGTGGATTAGGGAGAGGAGGAAGAGGATAGGTGGTAGGGAGGCTAGGTTAGGTGATTTAGCTGAAGTTGATTTAGAGGAGGAGTTTGAAGATAAAGGTTTTTGTTGATTCTTCTTTACTGGTATACTTGAATGTTAGAATGCCTGGAGCTGAGGCTAAGCTTGTTAAGGACTTCTGGCTAGATTTACTATTGAATTATTTGCTTTATACTAGTGTACTTGTTTTAGATGAAATGATCTATGTGTCTAGGAAGAAGTATGGAGTATCATTTGCTGATACACTAGATTTTATTGATAGAGCTGTGTTGCCTTATGTGGATATACTGCCTATAGGTGTAAGTGAATACTTGAAGGCTAGGTATTTATGACTAAGTATGGGCTTAAGCTGTCGGACGCTATACATGTGGCGACGATAGAGAACTATGGTTTACAGGCAGTAGTAATGAGGATAGGGATTTCGATAGAGTAGGTATTAAGAGATTATGGATTCACTACTAGTACTCTTACTCTATAGACTGCTAGGCATATTTTATTAGACGTTTTCTCCTTAAACAAGATATCTATAGAAATATAACTGTATGTTCTCTCAGTCTTAATAGTCTACTATATTTAACTGTACTGAGTATTTAGTTTGCTAGAAGATACCTCGCTATGGTTATGTGTCTCTTTGATAGCATTCTGTAGTGCTGTATTTTAGAGTATTTTTCATAGTCTTCTGAAATTATTTTCTCTATTGGAATTATTTCTTCAGCTATCTTATTTATGTCTGCACTTGGATGTATTTTTATTTCATAGACAACTATTCCGTCCTCTACCCTAGAGGCTGTATACAGTGGGACGGGAGCTCCCTTTATTCTGCTTAAATTATATGCTGTGACTATATCTGCTAGTGAAGGCGTGTAGCGTGGAACAGGGTGAGTATGAAAAACATATTTTATGTTAGATGAATATATAGGAAGTGAGCCTCCACTTAAGCTTAATCTATACAAGTATTTCGATCCATTTTCGTAGACTATAAGAGCATATTCTCTTCCCGTACTTTCACTCATGCTTACTAGCTTTTTAGCCAGGTTTGAGTCTATTAACACGTTTTAAAGCTCTCTTTAATACATATAAACTTTTTTAATGTGTTTCGCTGAGAGAACACTCTCACAGATTCTCTGAAATCAAAATTTTTAAAGGAAATAATGTAAAATAAGGTTTAGTAAATATGGTTTAAAGAATATAGCTTAGTTTAATTGCCTAAACTTCGTATTGATAGAATCTGAAATTAGCTAGCTCTCTATCTTAAATACTACTTTTCTATCACCAACTACTTTGACTACAATTTCTGTTTATATAGAAGATTTTTGAGTTTAAGAGAGGTATTAGAGATAATTGAGCTAAATAGCTTTAAGTCTTCGCAGATGTGTGGTTCAGGAAAATATAGATAACTTGTTCTTTCTTTAAAATATAGTTAGAAGTCTATCCAGTTCTTGTTGCCAGAGCTCACTATTAATAAGAAAAACGCTTATGCTAAGTCTTACTAGTATCTACAATTAAGCTATTATCAGAAATGAGCATAGTAGCCGACTTTAAGACCTTTCCCTATATTTTATAAAACTTTCCTATAGACTATTTAATTCAAGTGACTATTCTTGAAATACTTAGTTGCTTGTGGTTATAATTGTTCGAGATGTTCTGCGATAACGTTTTTTACATAGTTATTAGTATATATTATTGTTTCGCTGTTGTTTATTATCCCTTCTATTGCTTGATTATGTATTAGTATTTTAACGTAGTTTACTACTGCTTTATATTCTATGTAGAACTTTTGTTTAATAGATGATATATAAGCATATCCTACTTCCAATTGCTTTAGTATTTCTTTTCGAAGCGGAGTAAATAATTGTCCTAGATATTCATCCTTAATTAATATTCCAGATAACATATATATGTTTTTATTTTGACATGCACTGAGTATAGTATTACCTATATACTGGAAGTACTCTAAATATATTTCTGAGTTTTTGACTAAGTCTAGCATTTTACGGTATCCTTGAAGATTATTTTCGACCATTGGAGGTATATCGTCCCATTGTTCATCTAGAAGATACTTGCATATTTTTGCGTAAGAATTTCTGTAGAGTTCTACAAGTGCTCTTAAAGCGTGTTTATGCTCATTTATAAAAAGCCACTCTACTAATGCTTTATAAAAGTATTCTCCAGCGTATTCAAAGTTTAGTTTTTCTTGATAGGTGTGTGCTGTTTTTTCATATTTTAGAGCTCTTTCACGGTAGTCTCCTTTCCTAATAATATGCATACTCTACCCCCTTAAGGAGGTTAAGTGAGACTAAACCTACCTTTGTAATGTAGCCATAGAGTTGTCTAAGAGTATCTGCATTTCTTTCTAGTTCTTTCATATACTTTAGTCCTGCTATGTGGCAGAGCCAGTAGCCTGGCCGAGTTTTTGAAAAGGCTGTGTATTTCTCTACTATTTCTTTATGTCTTTCCACTATAGCTGGAGTACTTAAATCCTTATTTAATGCTATGTCATTTAGTGCTCTAATGAGCTTAATGAATATTCTTTTTACGACTTCTCTCTCGTAGCCTAGGTTTTCTCCAATAGCATATTCTCCATAGACAGCTATTCCTTCTACTAGTGGGGTTGCTTTAGCATATGTTGGTATTTTCATTAATATAGGTATTTTTTGTTTAGCTAGACTTGTATAGTGATAGTGGTGGCCGAAGTATGTTTCGTGTGCTAGTAGCATTATGAGCTCGCCTCTAGATAGTTTTTTGACTGCTTTAGGGTTAATCCAGAGAAGACCGTAGGCTGTTTTTCTGTAGATTCTTTCACTTGGTATGTAGACTGCTTTACCGTAGTACTGAGTAAGTACTAGAGGCATTTTCTTTACATGTAGTTTTTCCCGGGGGAAGGACTCCAGCGTGTCTTCTGCTAGCACTTTTAGTGCTTGTATGGTCTGCTTTATGCTAAGTGGGGGTTCTCTGCTTTCTGAAAAGGTTTTGTTTAGAGCTTTTTCGTATTCAATAGTCTTGAATATAATATAGTTTTCTATTTCCCTTAAAGTTATTCCATAAATTTTCTCTAGTATATCTTCATACATCAAGTTCTTCTTACTACTTGAGATAAATTCCTTTATTTCTTCTTTAATAGTGTTTAATCTATACATAATTTCTATTAAAGCTGTGTCATGTTTTACTTTATATGCGTTTCTTAGTATTTTTAGAAGTATCTTTATTTCTTCTGAAAGTCCCTCCAGGTATACTTCATTTATCTTAACATACTCCCTGATGAAATTTAGTAGCTTTCTTATGGATACTATCTCTTCATTAGTTAATTTTTCTCTTCTAATAAATACTTTTGCTGTGATAAGGCTCTCAATAGTGTTTACTAGGTAGTAGCCTGGATTTGAAAGGAATATGTTTACGACGTCTTTTATATAGTTGAGAAGTTCTTGGCAGTGAAAATAGTAGACTGTATTTTGAGTAGAAATTGCTTTTTCTAGTGAGCGTATTCTTTTTTCGATATAGTTGACGTTCTGAGGTGTAGGTACGAATAGTTTTCTAGCGTATTTACCTGTAGAGAATACTTCTTCGAAGAGGCTGACTATTTCTCTCTCAATTTTCATGAAAGACCCTCTTTAAGGATATTTTTTAGAACTTCCTGTTTATATGTAAGATAGTCTAAAATGAATATATTTAATGGAAACTCTATCTTACTTGTTAACTGCGTTGTCTCAAATAGATCATCAATTATTCTCTCCACTTTTCTCACTGTTCTCTCTATTCTCCTTATTTTACTTGAATCACTAGTTGCTAGTGATTGAACTTGACTTAGATAATCTTCTATTTCCTGAAGTTTACTTAATAATAGACCTTTTACTTCACTTTTCTTAGCCTCTATCATGTACTTCAGTTCATGTGCACTTGTGTCTTTTAGTATTTCTGGATCTAGGCCTAAATCTTTTAGAATTCTTTCTGCTGTCGGCCTGTCGTCGGGTTCTGGACTGAGCATTGTTTTTAGTGTTTCATCAAGTATTTTAGGTATGTTGCGTCTGAATATCCTGATGCTATGATATTCGTGTTTGGGCAGTGTTCCTGTAAATGCTTCATAGAAAGTGACTCCTAGGGAGTATATGTCTGCTTTTTCTGTATAGATGTCTGTTTTCTCAATATATTTACGGCTTTTTCCTAAAGTATGTGTTTGAGTATATTTTGTTATGTTGTTGACTACTTCTGGGGCTATATAGCCTGGTGTTCCTACGAGGGTTGGTGAAGATTTTGTGCTTTGGGTGATGTATGTTGTGTACTGTTCCTCGCTTACTAGTTTTGCTACGCTGAAGTCTGCTAGCTTGGCTATGTATTTTGAAGTGTAGAGGATGTTGCTTGGCTTTATGTCTCTGTGTAGTATTTTGTGTTTATGTGCTTCAGCCAGTGCTCTGCAGATTTGGATAAAGGTGTATTCGAGTATTTTTGAGTCTATTTTTCTACCTTTAGTTTTTATTAATTTATTTAAATCTGTTTCAGCAAGCTCCATAGCTATATAGTATGTTCCTCTAGATTCTCCATAGTCATAGATTTCAATTATGTAGGGATGATTTAGCTCTGTTAGGATTTTAACTTCTCTTTCAAATGCTTCCCTATCTTCGAAGCTATATGAAAGAGTTTGAGACTTCATTACTTTAAGAGCTATCTTCCTTTTTAAAAACAAGTCTTCTGCAAGATATACTACCGAAAAAGCTCCTTCACCAATATTTTTCATTATTCTGTATCCTCTAATATATGGAAAAGATTGTTGAGGAGAACTCTTTTTCGAGTGTTTTCTTGTGTGAGAAATTCGAATAGTCATATTTTCACCAAGCCTCTACTTTTTCTATGAGTTTCCTTACTTTTGATTCTAGGTAGTTAATTTTAGAAATATCTACTAAAATTGATCTTGCTTCAGCGGATGCTTGTACTACATCTAAGTTGATTAAATATCCTTCGATAGGGTCTAGCCTAGCATTAATCATGTTTTCTCTGATGAATTCTAGTAAAATTTCTTCAATTGATTCTTTGCTAAGTGAAAATTCTTCTGCAATGGCTTTTAAAGATACCTTAGAGTAAGGCCTTATGTATTGTTTAATTTTCTCACAGAATATCTGCTTATGAATAAGTACTCTATCTTGCTTCAAGTATATGACGTTGTCCCCTACGTGAGTAGTCTCGAGTAAAGATCCTAGACGAGCTAAATCAATTCCTCTTTTTTCCGAAAATATATCGAGGTATACTACTCCTCTCTCCTGGAGCTCCTTTCTTAAAACATCTAGCACAACTTCATACTTAGTGTATCTATCTCCACACTTAATGTATCCTTCTGTTGCTAAGACTTCCTCTATAATGCTCATTAATGGTTTGAAGTCTTTGAATTCACTGAATTCTTTGACGTGAATAGTGTCCCGGTTTTCGAGTTTTTCTTTTACATAAGAGTAGATAGACTGTCTGACTTTATTGCCTGCTAGTAGTAGTTTCGTGCCCTTTATTTTTACAAATATATTTTTATCATAAATGTTTATAGCTTCTACTATAAGTTCTGAGATATCTTTGCTGCTTATAGCAATGTCTTTAAAAATTTTTGATAAATCTACTATAAAGTTATTCTTTTCGAGTACTTGAAGTATTCTCTTTAAAAGCGCTTTTTCTCCAATAATTTTCTCTCTGTCTTTGCTGTAGTAGAAATGTGCAAAGTTTTCTTTCTTAATATATTCTAAAAGTATTTGAACAATGTTTCTTTCTAATTTAAGTATGTTAGAGAGATCATTTATTGAAGTAACACTATCTTCTATGAACTTTACTAGACTAGGCTTAACTTTAATCACCATAGCTTGGTCTTTAAGTAAAATACAATCTGCTAGTTTATTTTCAGCAATCACTTCCTCGGTATATTTAACAACACTGGCTAACGGTATGTCTAGTTTGCTAGCTAAAGTTGACAGCTTTAGGATCGATATTAGCTGCATTCCTATATTTAGTTACTCTTTGAGAATAAAAGCATTTAATGAAAACTCCTCTCCCTAAGAAGACTTCTTAATTAAAAATTCTTTATTGAATACTTTGATAGACTGAGAGAATTTATACAAAGTTGTTTATGAATGAAGTTTATCTAAATAAATGTTGAGAATAATTAGTTTAAGGAATATATTCTTCAAGCAATTTTATTTATTGAGCTGAGTTAGATGAGCTTTTATTGACCGACGAATTTGTGGAATTTAGATAAAGTAGATTAGTGTGTTTAGGTGTTATCTGCGTAGTCTTAGGATTTATTGGAGTCTTCTATTACTATAAATGCTTTTTCTATGATATCGTATTCTTTATGAACTTGACTACTCTGTCTGTGTTGCTAAACACTCTGTCGATTGTTGAGTCGTGGATTATTACTAGTTCTCTTTTTTGGTCGATCTTATGTCAGACTCTATTACTTCTGCTCTTACTTCAATAGCTTCCTGTAAAGTTAGTGAAGTATTTTCAGGAAACCTTTGTGAGCCATGCATATTAAGGGAAGTTTTCCTTCAATGTAGTCTTCTACCTTGAACATAGTTTACTCGAGTACTTGAATAATAAATGATTTCCTATTCTTTAGTTGTCTACTTCATTTGCTGTAAGAGGAATTGCTGCTATGTAGTTTTGGTGAGGATTGTTTCTGTATTTAAAGATATTGATCGCGTGCTGTAGGTTGTATAAGTGAGGAACTATTAATGGGAGTTAAGTATGTTTGATTTCAGTAGTAAATAGTTGGATATTTGAAATACTACAGAAAGACTATTATTTATTCTTGAAGATAATAATAGAGTTCTCTATTTTTGATGAGAGTTTTGAATACATTTAAGTATTTTTTCCAAAGATTTAATAGCTTTAATGTACTGTTGAATACCTTTTTCTGTAAGATACACGAATACTCTTAGTTTAAGTGATTTTGTGAGCCATTTCCTTCGCTTAATGAGTCCATGTTCTTCAAGTCTCCGGAGATGTGTTGTAAGTGCTCCCCATGAAACATTGACCGCGCTTTTTAGTTCTCCTTCCGTGAGCGGACCTGAAAGATAGAGTAAAGTAAGTATAATGAATCTCTTTGGATGTAGAACTACGTCGTCTAGTTCTTTAGCTAGGTTTCTTAGCTCCTCTTTCAAAAATTAACCCCCTTTCGGCTTTAACTATGGAGTATGTTCCTGAAATACAGAAAGCTATGAGTGTGAGTCCTGTAGCTAAGTACGCTGGGTCAGCTGTCTGTACTTTTAGTCCAAGGTATATAACTGCTGGAGACAGGAAAGTTATGAGAAGTCCTGATAACATATAGGGTTTAGCCCATATTTTATTTTCTTTCGCCCACTTAGTTTCTAGCAGAGTAGATGCTATGAGTAATGATAGCCCGAGAGCTAAGTACCATACGACATGAAGTATTTCAGGACAATATATTGAAGATATTGCGTAGATTACTGCAAAAGGTATTGAGGAACTAGCTATCCAGTATTCGCTTTTCTCGCTGACTACTGGTGTTGCGCGGAAGGCGTAAACAATTATATATACTGAAAGCACGGTAGGCACTATAATAGCTAGCAGAATTGAGAAGAGGGCAGCTTGAGAGTTTACGAGATTCATGTCAATAAGGCTATTAACCACTATGAGTGCCCCTGCAATAAGCATTCCGAATAAGTAGAGTGAAAAACCTAGTACCAATGTGTTTTTGTATACTTTAAGTCTTAAGGCAAATTCTCCTATTTCATGTAATTTTTTGAGATCTTGCATACGGGTCACCGGTTTAAATAAGCTGTAAGAGAAATTTAAGTGATAAACAAACTCTTAAAGAGAGAGAATAGAAAATAAAATAAGGGTTCTACGCGACAACTGTGCATCAGCAAGGTTAAATAATCTTTTCGGCTGTTTTGAACCGCCTATATGTCTTTTTATTGTTGCTGAAATAAATGTAGAATTTAGATGAAGTGAATTAGCGTGTTTAGGTGTTGTCTGCTTTGCATATTTGTTTTAGTAGTGAATATAGTTGTTTGGAGAGTTTAGTGAATATTTTAGTATCTGCGAGTATAGTGTATAGTGTAGGTGGTGTTTGTGACTGGTTTTCGTAGGGTTGAGGGTATTGTTTTGGATTATGTTAGGGGTGTTGGGAAGAGTGTTTCTTTGAACTGGGTTGTGAGGACTCTGGTTGAGATGGTTGAGCGAGGTGATGTGTCTGTGGAGGATGTTTGGAGGGTGATTAGTGATGTTGAGGCTAATCCTGCTAATTTTCTTTTAGATATGTTTCCTGAGAGGAGGGAGAGGCTTGAAGTACTTAAGCGAGAATTGAGAGAGGTTCTGGAGGGTAAGTGAGTTGAGTTATGTTTGATTGAGTGATGTGAATTTATGTTATTTCTTTTATTTTATAGAATAGTTTTTCTATGTTGTGGTGTAGGCTAGGGTCCTGTTTTACTAAATGCTGTATTAGTAGAGCTTCTCCTTCGTAGAATACTGTCCTGCTGTATGGTTTTTGTAAAGACTATGTATATGTTCTATTTTCTTCTTGAGTGATATAAATACTTTAAGCCTATCTTCAAGAATTCCTACTCTACTTACTAAAGATATATCTAGTATACGCTGTCTTCTTCTAAGACTTATTGCTACAACGAACTTAGTTCTCTTAGCTTCTCTTCGAGAACTTCTAGTGTTTCATCTATTACATTATTTAATTCCTGTAAGATTTTGTATTCTTTAAATATGTTTATAAACATACAATATATATGGGGGAAAGCTTGTTTAAGCTTCTTTACATCTGCTTTTTCTAGAACCTTTAGTGTTACTTCAAGTAGCCGACTTTTATTTTCTCTTACTTTTTGTTCTCCTATTAGCTTTACTATATGATCTTCTATTGTGTGTCTTTCTTTAGGAGTAGTGAATATGCCGCTTATTGATACTATTAGTATTACTTTCTTATTGTTCACTGAAATAATTGTTTTGTATGTTTGTTTACAACATTTCTCCGGCTCTCGAGATATCTTAATACCTCTTGATTTTAGACTATCCATTATCATTCTTATTCTGTTTTGGGGGGTTTCTGTCTCAGCATCTATTAGTATCGCTACTGTTTTCAGCTTCCTAGATAATTTAATTAAACTTAATAGTGCCTGTGTTAGTTGTGGTATATTGTTTATTCCTTGACAATCTGTTATTCCTATTACCTTTAAAGTTTCTAGTTTATGCATCTTGTTTAATAAAGCTTTAATTAGTTCTGTTTCTGTTTTTCCTTCACATAAAACTAGAACATCTATTTTCTTTAACTTATGAAATACCATTTGGTAAAATGAATCTTCGAATGGTTTTAATTGAGCTATCATTTTAACACCTACTATAGTATATATAGGAAACGAGGATCTAGTCCGAGCTTCTCTAGTACTTGTAAATCTACTTTTTCTAGCTCTCTTACATCTACTATGCCTTCTATTCTTTCTAGGTAAAATATTTTTAGAGATAAATTGTGTTTTTCTATGAGTTTTTGTATTATTTTTATTAATTCTATGTTGTGTGTTGTGATTATTAGTTGTAGATTTCTTTGTTTAGCTGCTTTTAGTATGAAGTTTAATATTGTTGCTAGTCCTGCTGGGTGCTGGTGTGTTTCAGGTTCTTCTATTAGTATAGCTGTGTCTTTAAGAGTCAGTAGTACTGCTGCATAAATTACCGCGTTTTTAGCTCCGTCTCCTAGGTCGTCTATTCTTACTGTAGTGTCGGTTAACTGGAGCGCTAGAGTATAGTCGTTTCCTAAAGGCATGTATGTTAGTCCCTCTGCCCGTGGCTCGTATTCTTCTTTGATCATAGAAACTAGTTCTTTATCTAGTCTATTCGCTAAGAGAATAGACCAGACTTTCTTTTCTAGCTCTCGACTGTACTGTGATAGATTGTGATCTAGTAGTGTTAGTTTTTCAAGGAATTTTATTTGACCCTCAAATTTCTCTACGACTAATTTATCTAAGTCAGAGTATCTTCCAGTCACTCTAAATAGCCTGTCTGTAGCTTCTCTTGAATCATACGAGTAATAACGTAGATCTGTTTCAAAAGGTAATTCTAGCCAAACAGTTTTCTTTGGAATATCTGCCAGTATGAATTTTAGCGTTGTTTTATTTATTGATAAACATATTTCTATGGGTTTCGTTGTGTTCATTTTGTGCCATAAAATTTTTCGGGTAGTGTCCCATGATCCTCGGTTCATTCTCCTTGAGATAACGTAGTCTAGTTTATTTTCGGCTCGAAGATCGTCTACTGGCTTAACCCATGCTGAAGCTAAGTAAAGTGCTTCGAGTATTGTTGATTTTCCTGCACCGTTTTTCCCTACAAGAATGTTTACTTGTTCAAGATTTCCTATAAGACACCTTTTTATACCTCTGAAGTTTCTTATTTGAATACTTTTTATCATAATCTTCTATCCTAGTATAATTAAAGCAAGAGTAATTAAATTTATACTGCCTAGAAATTCCCTATTAAGCACGGGACCGACTTTAGTAGTACTTTGAGTTTAAGTACATTTGTTAAAGAGTCTTAATCTGGTTTAGGTTTTACTAGAATTTTCTTTTTGATATGCTTCATGTACCACTTAGCCTCTCTTCTATTGACTAAGTGTATTTCATAAGGATGGTAAAGAGGTAGTCCTGCTATCTCTTCTATCTCAGCTTTTATTTTCCATCTTTCTTTAGCTCTTAAAGGTACTTTATCTGATACTATGAGTATATCTACATCACTTCCTCCAGTTGCTCTGTTCTCTACTATGCTACCAAATACGTAGACTTCACAGTCTCCAAGAATGTTTTCAGCAGCTTCAGCTATTTTCTTCGACCAGTATTTCCACTGAGTAGCTAGCTTAATTAGCTTAAGCCTCGACTTCAATATTTTCAGCAAACTCTATCACCTCTTCAGCGAATTTTACTAATTCTTCTGCCTCTTCTCTCTCATATATTCTGTGAAAGTATCTTGCAGCTAAGTAGGCTTCTTCGAGCCCTACGAGGAGTCTTCTATTTTTACGTGTAAACTCATCTACTTGCTCCTTATTTTTAGCTAGTTCTCTCAGTACGTGGAGCAGTTGTCTTATCACATGTGTTCTAGGCATTTCGCCTGTTATTTCTAAGAGTATTGATTTTAAGTAAAGTTGTGCTGCTTGCTCAGCTAAGAATGAGGCAAGATCATAATCTCCTGAAGATAAACACTTTTTCGCATAGTCTAGCATTTTTAGACTCCTTCTTTTTATTAGCTCTACTTCCTCCCTATGTGACATGATTCTACACCAGTATTTATCTCTCATTTATTATTAGTGTTTCTTGTCTTAAAGTATTTATTAGATTGAGAGTTAGCTGAGCTTTATCTTATTTGATTAGCTTTCTTTACTAGTTTTTTGACTTTCCTGAAGTCTACTGGGTTTTCTGTTTTATTGTCTATTTTTAGGCTTGTGCCTATTATTGCTCCGTCGCATATTTGTAGATATTGTGTTATGTTGTTTTCGTTTACTCCGCTTCCAACTAGGACTGGTGTATGTGGTACTGCCTTTTTCACTTTCTCTACTTTGGTTGGTGATGGCGGTGAGCCTGTTTCTCGTCCTGTTACTATTAGTGCGTCTGCTAGTCCTCTGTATGCAGTGTCTTTAGCGGACTCTGTTATGGGTCTTTTCATCAGTGGATATGCGTGTTTGACGTGTATGTCTGCGAAGATCTTTACTTGGCTGGCTCCTAGTAGTTTTCGGTAGCGTAGTAGAGTGTAGGCTTTTCCCTGTATTATTCCTTGGTCTGTCGCCATGGGTTCTGTGAGTACATTTACTCTAATAAAGCGTCCTCCTGTCACGTAGGCTACTGCTAGTGCTGCTTCAGCATCGTTTCTTAAAATGTTTACTCCAAAGGGTATGTCTATTTTCTTCGCGATATGTGCTGCTACATAGGTTACTGCTGCTACTGTGGCTGGGTCTACTTTGTCAGGGTAGTAGGGTGCATCTCCGTAGTTCTCTATTATTACTCCGTCTAGTCCTCCTTTCTCGTAGGCTTCAGCGTCTCTGAGAGCTCTTTCAACTACTTTCTCCATGCTGTAGTTCCAGCGGGGAGAACCAGGTAGTGGGAGTAAGTGTACTACGCCTATTAAGGGTTTTTCTACACCGAATATTTCTTTGAGTAGGTTCACAGTACTATTTTTGTTTAAGTGAGATAAGTGTTTGGCTGCAGAAGTATTTTATGTTTTCTGCAGCATAGTTCTCTATGAGTATTCCTAGGCCGGAGTTTCCCGCCCTGATTTTGTGAGAAAGAGCTGGATTAACTTGAATGGTGTGTGGGAATTTGAGTTCGATGACTATGATTTAGGAGAGTCTGAGAAATGGTTCTTTGGAAGAGATTTCAGCGAGAAGTTTGTTGTTCCTTATCCTTATCAGAGTAGGCTTAGTGGAATAAACGATCCTATGCCTCATGATATAGTGTGGTATAGGAGGAAATTCAGTGTTCCTGAGGAATATTTGTCTAAGAGAGCTTTACTTAAGTTTGGGGCTGTAGACTATGAGGCTAAAGTATGGGTTAATGGCAAGTATATTGGTTCTCTACTTAGTGTTTAAAGAGATAATTCTTGGTTCTGTACTATAGTTTCCAGTCGCATATGTCGTGAGCACATATTATCCCTGCTATTGTGACTGCTTCTATTCCTCCTCCGGGAAATGTTGATGCGCTGGCTAAGTATAGTCCTTTTACTGGAGACTTGAAGTATGGTCTTTTAGTTTTTATTGACTGGTCGAAAGAGTATATTGCTCCTTCAGGCATTAGGGTATAGCGCTCAAATGTTTTTGGTGTTGCGGCGTCTAGTACTACGATGTGTTTGCTTAGCCCCGGTATTAGTTTCTCTGCCTTCTTTATGAGGAGTTGAGCTGTCTTCATCTTTTTCTCTAGGTACTCGGGTGTTCCTCTCTCCGGAAAATCGTAGTAGTTTGCACCAGTTATTATCGTTAAGCTAGCTTTACCTGGAGGAGCTAGACTGGAGTCTGCATTAGAGTTAATTACTATTTCATAGCCTTCATCAAGGTTTTTCAGTAGAGTAGGGTACTGTGATAAATCCATGTCTACGCCTAGGAACACCATGAAGCATGATGGAGACATCTTAAGGCTTTTTATGTACTCTACATATTTTCTGCCTAAGTGTTTTTCTTCAATTAGCTCTAGGAAAACAGTTTTGGCGTTTGCGTTAGCTACTACTATAGGAGCTTTGAAGACTTTATTGTGTGAAACTACTCCCTTCACTTCCTTGTTCTCTACTATAATCTTGTCTACCTTGTGTTTTACTAGAACAGTACCTCCATGCTCTTCAATAACTTCTTTCAGTGTATTAGCGTAGTTTTGTGCACTACCTTTAGGGAAGTATCCGCCGTGAAGATAATATGATACAGCAGCCGTTAGTGCTGATGACGCAAGAGTTTCTTCCGGCTTAGTTCCAATATAGCCTAGTAGTCCGCAGAGAAAAGTCTTTAAGTCTGGGTCTGTGAAGAACTCATCTAGCTTTTCCTTATATGTTTTATTCATCCAGTCGTAGAAATGTGGGTGTTCTTTAGGGTATTCTAGTAGCTTCTTTTCTCCAAAAACCTTGACTATGAGCCATGCTGGGAGAGGTACTCCATAAATATCTGCTTCCTTGTAGCACTCTATGTACGCTTCTTTTGCTTCATTGAAGAATCTACGAATATTGTTTTCTTCCCTCGGAAACATCTGTGAAAGCCTTTCGATGAACTCTCTTAAGTTCGACGCCTCTACTCTATTATTCCTATAAATGTAGCTCACAGTGTTTTTGACGAATAGGTCTTCTTTACGTAGTCCGAGCTGCTGGAGTAAGTAGTTTACTGGACCCTTCTCCCAGAGCCCACTTACGTCTTCTACTCCAGTATTAAAGACGAAGCCTTTTCTAATGAAAGAAGAGCAGTAGCCTCCTACCTGATAGTGATACTCTAGTACGAGGACTCTGAATCCCCCTTTAGCTAAGAGTGCTCCACAAGTTAATCCTCCTATACCTGAGCCTACAACTATGACATCGTAGTTTTGTTCGCCTCTATGTACACCTTTCTTCGTTTCTACTTTCCAGTCATATTTCTTGAACTCTTTTGAAGCACAGTAGGCGGGAGCCTTAAGTGGGAAAAGTATTGAGAAGACTATTCCTGAGACTACTAAAATATTAGATAGTATAGTTGAGAAGGGGTTAGCGATAATTAAGTACACTATTGTGTTTACTAAGAATATTGTTGCCCAAACGCCTGTAATTAAAGTATTGACTAGCAGAAAAGGCTTAGTATTCCAATAGATCTTAGGATAGTCTCTTTTAGAGACTTGAAGAGTGAAAGGCTTTCTTATGACCAGGGAGAAGGCAGCCATGAGGAATAGTGTGAAGTATCCTAGTGTACCGTCTTTCTCAACAAATATACTCGAGCCTTGAATGAAAGTAGTCATTGCAGCTATGCTAAAGTAGGTCAGCGAGACTACGTCCATTAAACTATACTCTTTTTTGAGAGCTTGAAAGACTACTAAAACTGCTGAGAAGAGTAGAGAAAGTAGTATACCTAGCTCATAGCCAGCACTGCAGAGAACCCAGTAGATGATCCACGGAGTAAATGACACAAAGATGTAAAGCATTCCTGGAATCTTCCTTGAACTCATACTTTAGGAACCTGTACTTATAATTAAACTTATAGAATTAGGGAATTGGTGTCTTCGGGACCAAGCCTATACTACATATATAATATTATATTATATTTTATGATTATATTAGTGCTTGAGTGAGTTTCTGATGATCTGGCTGTAAGACGTTCGCTGAAATAATTTTGACTGTATAGGCTTCAGGTATTTTTCATTAACTTTATTTTCTAATGCTTTCTGATCTGTTGACAGTGTCTGCATTTCAGTGCCGTGTATATAGGAGGTATGTAATTATTGGGTCGCTGGGCTCGTTATTTGATTTGCTAAGTCTTTTACATCTATTATTTTAATGTTTTTATAGGAGTCTTCTTCTTTCTGTTTTGTTATAAATATTTTTCGCCTGGTAGCATCTGTGTTTTCTCATGGAATTTTCTTAAATCTTTTTGAGCATTTTTCCCACTTTATTTCTGCTACTACTTTTACTCGTCCTTTAACAGCCGCAGAGAAGAAGCTTTCCCTTTATACTCTCTAGCTCTCTGGACTCGCTTTTAACCACTGTTATATAATTTACATTAGTGAACCACAGTTATTAAATATATAAACATTACCATCATTATGAGCATCCGCTAGACATAGTGTTGTATTGGAGAAATATTCTGACAGGAGGTTGAGAAAATGGTATTCTTAGATAAATTACTAGCTAGTTACATAGTTTTTACTCAGGTACTGGCAAGTAGTTCTTTATATGTCTTTGGCGAGAAATTTTCATGGAGAAAAGGAATGTGTGGAGGTGGAAGAAAAGTCAGCTGGATAGGCCTGTTGTTAAGGGTAGGAGTTCAGAGTTTATTTCTGAACTAGCTGATCACGAGGTGCACAGTGACGTCATAGTGGCGGGGCGAACTTATGACGAAGACGTGTTCTTTCCCTCGATAGTAAGACTTCATACGGGTGAGTTACTAGTAGTATATAGGGCTGCTCTTTCACATGCCTCTCATACTCCTGGGAGAATAATGTGTGTGAGAAGCTGGGATGGCGGGAGATCGTGGAGCAAACCTGAGGTAATTATTGATACTCCTTACGATGACCGTGATCCACATATAACTCAGCTTTCAGATGGAACACTAGTGCTTACATTTGATGTTGTTGAACCCGTACATCATCCTAGCTGGTGCTATGTCTATATATCTTTTAGCTATGATAATGGGCGTACATGGACTAAGCCTTGTAAAGTAATAGACAAGTGTTATGCTACTTCAGAGAAAGTCCTAGAGCTGCCTGACGGCCGTCTACTGCTTCCTGTTTATCGTCCGCGTGACCCGACTAGAAGACATAGGGGTGTCAATAAGTGGGACTACATGCGCTATCTCGCTGAAGTAGAGGCTGGTAGAGAAAAAAGGCCGCCAGACGAGATATTTACTCTAGAGAATCCCTTTATTTCAGTACTGCTTGTCAGTGAAGACAGAGGTAAGACTTGGAGAGAGCAGTGTATTATAGCTGAGGAAGTAAATGGTAAAGCAATAGGCTTTAATGAAACAGCTCTAGCCTACTTGGGCGAAGACCACATTGTAGCAGTTATAAGAACTGATGCTCCTTGGGCTAACGCGTGTATAGTCCACTCTTTTGACTGTGGTGAGAGCTTCGGGGAACCACGTATGCTTCCTGTAAATGCTCATGCCCCTCACATGCTGTTTTTAAATGAAAACAAAACTCTCCTTATTTACGGTAACTGTGATTACAGTGGAGGCTATGTGACTAGATATGTTGAAGTAATGGTGGGGGATCCTCATAAAGACTTTAGAGACGCTACTCCTAAAATAATATATACTGGGAGCGGTGGAGATACGAGCTACCCTGACGCGGTTCTCTTGGAAAAAGACATAGTATTTGCAGTATACTATGATTCAGGTGTAGGAATTATAGGTGGGAGATTCCTTAGATTATCAGACTTACTTTAAACCTCCACAAACTAACTAAAATCTACATAAAGTTAACAACACTAGACAATCTCGTCTGTAAAGCAGTATTTAAATATTAGATTCACAGCCTTCTTTTATTCTAGTTGAACTGAAAACAATGGCAGTTATCTATAAATGTTTCCGGGAAATTTTCTTCAATGAAAATAGCTAGAGAACACATAGAGGAGTGCCTTGAGCTAATAGGTAAAGTTCTTTCCCATATGAGTAAAGGGAAGTAGAGAACTTAAAGAGAGGAGAGATAAATTCAGTTTAGAGGGAATTGTTTCAGTGCTAGCCATATAGGAGGCTTTTTAGATAAAAGTGCAGTTAGTACAGCCCGGTCTCTTGTAGATTGACTTTATTTCTCTCTTGCTTAAATCAATTCCTCTAAGCTTTACTCCAAGAAAATACTCTACCACTTCTGCGTCTACAAAATGCTCGTAGAAAGGAACTCTATCAGGCTTCTCTCTCCACAAGACTGAGATAAGTCTCTCATAATTAGGTTTCTCCAGTAAAATAGCCTGAGGTAATTCCATCTACCTACTTTAAGATATCTCTAAATATATTACTTATAGTTGAATACTTTCCGAGAACTTACATGACACAGGACTGAAATATGTTGATGATCTCCTCAAGTATTCGACATTATCACCTTAAATCATATACAAAGAAGAACTTTGTGTTAGTAAGCAATCACTACATGGCTACCATGGAGAATATTAATTTACTAATGATTAACTCATTAATGATTAATATGTTTGAACATTTTCACAATGGAGAGGATGAGCTGAGATACTTAGAAGAATACTGGAATAACTCGAAGAAAATGGAATGAAGCCGCCTTACCCAGTAAAGTACTACGGACTGGTCTGCCTAAGTACAGGTAATCGTGAAGAACTAGAAAAGACGGCTACTTGGTCTACGAATTAAAAGATTTCATAGCAAACAGTACTGCTTCACAAATTGCATGAAATTAAAGAAACATAAGAACCTCTCAGTAACAGAATACAATTAAGCACTCACTTTAATCGCTTACACAGATAGATACACACTCTCTAAAATTCATGATCGCTACTACTTAAATATGTACTCACTAGAGTATAATTAATTATAATAATTCGCGTAAACAAATACTGCTTGGAGAAAATGTCCGAAAAAAGAAGACTAAAAAGAAACGAAAAAAGAAAACACCTGAATAAAATACCTATAAAAAAGACACCAAACTAACAGATGATACTCATAAAAATTAGTTATTTTTCTTAGTTAATTATTTCTTTAAGTACTTTTATATTAGTGATACCGTATTTAATTGCCTTTTCTTTCCATTCGTTCGATAAAGACACTACTACGAATATTCCATAGATACTTGCCTTCAAGTAGTTCAGCAAATCTACTACTGCTCTCAAAGAATCCCAGTTTTTAGCAATATTCTTCACTAAGATTACCTCGTCCCCTTCTTCAATAATGCCCCTAGGCACATAAATATGAACTATCTTACCTCTATCTAAAGAAATATAAGATGATGAAAGATAATTTCTTAAAGATAATTTTGCCTCAGAAAAACCTACACATACTTTACACTTAAGCCACTCTGATACAGCTAAAGCTAAAGGAGCATCTTCTTCAGGAAAGACAAAGACTGTGTCTATTTGATTTAAGTTCACGAATCTAGCTACCTCATATCCTACTATTCCAAGAAAATGAACGTCGTAGAGGTAACGCCATGTCTCAACATAGCCTCTTGAGTTAATTGAGATCACTTTATTTACGATTTTTTCTATTAGATTATTTTCTAGTGTTTTCCCGATAATTTTATTTGAAGTCTTCTTTTCAGGAATATTTATTAATGCTGTATATCTCCATAAAATATGCGAATTTATTCCCAGTATTTTTTCTAGTTCTTTAAGTGTATAAAAACCTTTAAGAGAATTCAGTAGCTTGACAGTCATGTAAGGTGACTTCAGCTTCCTAGAGTTAGCCACTCTTATCGCTTCCGGTTCTAACCACAGGTATTTAACACTATCACCATAAGAGAACTTGGGAAGAACGCTAGTTAAGAGATTTCCTAGTTGTAGAAAAGCTTATATGCTGATTAGCTTATTAACTAATCGATCTATATGAGTGCTCTAGAGACGAGATATATTGTTGAGAAAGGACCTGTTAGAGTAGTGTTCTCTTCTCTTAGAGATGCTGACAGATTCTATAGGGCTTCACCTCTAGTAGATGTCGAGGGTGAGGAGAAAGGTGACCGTATTGTCTTCAGGGTAAGACTAGCCGACAACATATTGAATCACGTACTCGTAATCTCAGGTATTAACTATGCTCACGGCTTTCCTTTAGAACTCGCTCGTGGAGTTGATATTGAGACTAGAGCTAAGCTGTACTCTTCTGGGCTGAGAAAAGAGTGGTGGTTTGTCGCGGCGTCTGTTTTAAGTTCTGAGGCTGATAATCTGGATGAGCTCTTGGAAGTGCTTACTGATATGGAGGCTGTAATACACGATGGTGCTGAGCCGAGTAAAGTAAGGTTAGCTATTTCTCGAGAGGAATTCGAGAAAGTAGTTGAGGTTTACCCGGAGCTTAATGCTACTTGGGATAGTTTTCTTGAGAAGAAGAGGGAGAGTCTTTCAAGAGAGACTTTTAGATTGCTTGAGAAGACTTTGAGAAAGTGCTACGAGGATTTTTACGAGAAGTACTGGGAAGAGAGAGTAGAGGAGTTGAGAAAGCTCTCTGTGAAGTTGAAGAAAGCAGCGGATATTATGCGGCCTCTCAAGACTCTGGAAGATATTATTGGTAGGAGGTTTAAGGCGAGTGTGCTTAAAGTATTTCCAGTAGATGTTTTCAGGACCGGGGGAGGAATATTTGGTGTACACCCGGACAGAGTTGTTTGCAGGGCTTCTCCATCAACTGTTCTGGGAATATACTTAGATATAGCGCATGAGGCTGGACATATTCTCATAGATGACTGGAAGATAAAGTACGCTGATAAAGTACGTGAATTAGCTAGAGATATTGGGTACACGGATACTTTTGGGCTAGCGTGTACTATTGAGGAGCATGTAGTAGCTCTTATTCAGCTTAAAGTAGATTTAAAGTACTATGGTGAGAAGAGGATTACTCACGGCTTTATGGGTAATAGAGTATTTAATTTAGCTGATGAAGCTTGGAGAGAAATAGAAGACCGGCATGGAAGATTCTTGTTTGACGAGTTCATCGAATTGTTTCTAGAGAAGTTAGCTGTTGATAAAGAGGCGAAACGAACTCTACTTAAGCCTACTTAAATTAACCTTTTATATTTAGTACTATTTTAGTCTCACTGTTTTTCTCTACTTCCTCTAAATAGAAGAAGACTTTCTTTAGCCTAGATTTGCCCTTTAGTATTAGCTGGTCTCTGTAGTGCGGTGAAGACGGGTCTTCGCTTTCGCCGTAGGGGAGCAGAGTATATGCGGTGATATTGTCTTTCTTTAAGACTACTAGCATAGTGAAGGATGATCCGCTGTTACAGATTATTCTATTTCCCTTAATTGGGCCAGATGCCATCCACAGTGCGGGCAGTTCTTTGACCCCTCCTGCTAGTGGCACTGTGAATCCTCCCCTCTCAGCTATATGTACTTCTCCCCATTTTACTTCGATTTTCCCGTAAGCTATTTTCATGAAACTTACAGTTTCCTCGAATGCTTTCCAGGGATCTCCTTTGCCTCTATATCTCATCCACCAGCAGTAGAAGATAGTCATTGCCTCCGAATCTACATCTGCTCTATAGTCCCACTCTGATAGTATTTTAAGAGCCTTTTTAACGTCTGGAGACAGTTCTTTCCCTTTAGAAGCATTCAGTATCAGAGGAACGTATTTCTCTGCCTTCATGATATACGTGTCTGTAGCTAGAGATAGAGCATCACTTAGAGTAAAGTTGTAGGCTTTCTTGAGTACTTCAAATGCTCTTACACCTCTATCGTTGCTACCTCTATTTCCTACTAGGTATCGCGGATAGTCTTCTGGGTTAAGCCCGTGGTCTAGTGTGGTGTTCCATGGAGCCACGTTATTGTTTTGAATAAAGCCTGACTTAGGGTTCAGGATTGCTGGTAGTTTCTCGAATGGGTATAGTTCGCTCCACTGTGCGTCTAGCTCCCATCCTGGTCTAGGCTTCTCGGGGTCATATTTCTCTGATTTCATGTGAATTCGGGCATTGTAGATGTAGTATATGTTTCCGTAGACGTCTGCATATAGAATATTCCATAGGACTACTCCTCTTAACTTAAGGGCGTTGATGAACTCTTTTAAGTCCTGTGCAGTATTCATTCTGTAGAACTGTTCTATCATTGTGATCACACCGTACCCCTCAAGAGAAATCGTGTATGCTCTGTAGTTGTGGAAGTCTACGTAGATTACTGGACCGTGGATAGAGTAGTATGCTTTCTGCATGAAGTACTTATAGCCGCTTTGAGTCATCACCTTAATTTTAATTAATTTCTCTTCGAAGCTACGCCACTCTTTTCCAAGTAAGTATTTCTTAGGGTTATTCGGGTTT